>VFQS010001499.1_pt1 | contig 21265 bp, 28 predicted proteins | sample 3512361 | NCBI WGS metagenome assembly VFQS01 (sample SAMN10412375, study PRJNA504923) | tailings metagenome | isolation source: Relicate 1 Philex TSF3 active mining | place: Philippines
CATCTACTTTAGGCAGCTTGTATCTCGTTTACTCTGCCTTTTTTACCTTTTTTAGTCTAAACTCCAGTATTAAACCCCAAAACCATGATCGCCTCTCCACCAAACATTAACGAGTGATCGCCCCCTCACCCCCCAAAATAGCGATCGCCTCTCCACAAAAATCAAACAGCGATCGCCCCTTCAACACCTCAAAATCACGATCATCTCTTACCCCAAAAATCAAATAGCAATCAGTAGTATTCACTGTGTCCAATCTTCTATTTGTAAGTTAGCAATTTGCCCAAAGTCGGAAGTGTTGCGAGTTAATATGATCGCATTGTTAACAATGGCGATCGCTGCAATTTTTAAGTCCATTGTACTGAGGCGAGGATATAACTTTCTGATGCGTTGGAATTCATTCGCGGCTTCTATATCAAAATCAATAATTGGGATAATGCAGTAATTGTTGATTTGCCTTTTAAGTTGTTTGTAAATTTCAACTTGTGCTGCAAGGTTGCGTGCTTTGGAAATGTGGCTTAACCATCCTCTTGTCTGTTCTTCGTAGCTGATGATGGTTGCTGAGACTTGATTTGGATTGACTTTTGCTAGGCGAGTAAGAAGACATTGAGCGTTAATCCCACCACGGTCTAATATGCTGAGATGATCTGTATCGAATATGTACATCTATTTTTTGCGGGACTTAGTGGAAGTTTTACGCAAAGATTCGCGGTATTTTTTGCCCAGTTGCATGGCTTTGTCATAGTCTTGGCTATCGGCAAATGTTCCTGTAATTTGTTCCCACCAAGGTTTTACTGGGGCAGTTGGACTTTCCACTTTGTTTTTAATCAGGTTAATTTCAGCTTCTAAGATTGCTACTCTTTCTTCTAGGGTTACTGACATTAGGATTAGAACTCATTCATGTTGTAAAAATGATTATAACAATTGATTCACTTTGTTAACGTAGCCTGATCGCCATTCCACAAAAATCAATCAGCGATCGCCCCCTCAATATCACGATCGCATTTCCCAAAAAATCAAACAGCGATCGCCCAATCAATCCCAAAAATCATGATCGCTACTTCAGAAAAATCAAACAGCGATCACGCGCATTTGTGATAGTTTCAAATAAAGCGATATACGCTGAAATACATGAAAATTCCGAATAGCGATCGCGCAGTCATTGAGCCGTCAAAGCTAACTGAATATCTGCTCAATAGTGAGCATAAGCGCGGTGGTATAAAAGCTAAACTATTGATTATGTTTGGATATTCACTAGAAAATTGGCAGCAGCTAGAATCTGACATTCGTAGATTTCATCTTGGGGTAGATGCTAATGTAGTTAAAGAAACTGCGTATGGTGTGAGATATGAAATTAGTGCAAATCTTCTGACTCCGATAAATAGAGAGTTATTTGTTAAGACGGTATGGCAAATAGATAAAGGTACAGATTTTGCTCGCTTAATTACTTTAGTTCCTGATTAGTAATATTTGGAGGCTGGGATGAATTTTCCACTTTATTCAGATGTAATTCTATTAACTAATTTGCCTGAAGAAGGTATTTATGCTGGAGATATTGGAACGGTGGTAGAACGGCATGATGTAATTGGTTTAGAAACTGGTTATAGTGTTGAGTTTTTCGATATGCTTGGCAATACGGTTTCAGTTGTTACTTTGCCAATGAGTCGTTTCCGTTTGCCAACTCGTGCGGATAGACCGTCAGTTAGGCTTATGGCTAGTACAGCATAAGTTAGAAGTGATCGCCACTCCAAAAAAATCAAACAGCGATAGCCCCCTCAACATCACGATCGCTACTTCCCAAAAATCAAACAACGATCACCCCCTCAACACCTCAACATCACGATTCCCTCGCCAAAAAATCAAACAGAGATCTCCTTACTTCCTATTTTTCCAATATCCAACTTCTCGACTGCAATGCATCACAGCTAAGATCAGAATATAATCTTGCTCAATCGTATAGAGGATTCCATAAGGGAATTTCTTTGTCATGCATCGGCGAATATCTTCATCAATTGTGGCGTAACGATTAGGAGATTCTTTAATCCGAAAAGTTGCATCTTCAATTGAATTGATAAATGCTTGTGCGATTTCTGTTCTCTGTTCAGCGTAATATTGAACTGCATCAGAATATTCGGCAAGTGCTTCGGGATGAAATACATACTTCATTACGCAAGTAACCGCCTTACCTGAGCTAGAGCATCTTCTCCTTCGATTGTTTGAACAGAACCATCACGGACTGCATCCCGTCTTTTTTTTGCTTCGACTGTCCATGTTGCTTGGATAGTTGGATCGGTGTCAAATTCTAGGCTTTCGATTAGTTTTTCTGCTAATAGCGCTCTAGAAATGCTTGGTAGAGATAATAATTCTTTCGTAAGTAGCTCTATTGATCTCATAAATAACCTCAGCACAATGGATATTTAGTATGTAGTCTAGCAAAAAAAACAAATTTAATGGGTGTAACATCGCTAACCCACAAAAATCAAACATCGATCGCCCCCTCAACACCTCAACATCACGATCGCCATTCCACAAACATCAAACAGCGATCGCTCTATCAATAACCAAAATCATGATCGCCACTCAATCTCTAAATTCTTATGAGAGGGCTGTTATGATAAGAGTAGGTTATGTGCAAATCTTGATCATGAAAAATTATCGCGATCGCATACGCATCAGTCCAAATATTCGCAGTGGTAAGCCATGTATAGTTAACACGCGCATTGCTGTATCAGATGTGTTTGACTATCTTGGTGGTGGAATGAGTGTTGAAGAAGTATTAGATGATTTTCCTGATTTGACACTTGCAGATATACAGGCTTGTTTTGCGTTTGCTGCCGATCGCGATCGCCGTTTAACAGTGGTTCCTTATGAAGTTGCTGTTTGATGAGAATTTGTCTCCAAAGTTACCGCGTATATTATCTGTAGATTTCCCAGAGAGTATGCACGTTCGGGATTGTAGATTGAAGGGATTTCCTGATGAAGATGTTTGGGAATATGCGCGTGATAATGGATTTACAATAGTTTCTAAGGATTCAGATTTTTATCAACGGAGTTTGCTGTATGGACATCCGCCGAAACTTGTTTGGTTGAGGATTGGTAATTGTAATCGCGATATTCTCGTAGCTCTAATCACTAAATATAAAGAGCAAATCTATTTGCTAGATAGTAGTTCTTCTGAGTCGATATTGGTGATTTTAAGTTAAATCGCCTCTCCACAAAAAATCAAACAGCGATCGCCTCTATCAAAATTTTCTAAGCTTAGTCTTCATCTGATTCAGATTCAAATCCTAACCATACGAGTAAGACATCTTCTAAGTCTTCCATTTGCTGTGATGTTAGCTCTCCCAGTTTGCGTAAAAGTTTGGCATGAGGAATTGTGATGATATTTTGTACGTCAAATGCGCCTTCTCGCAAAAATTTAGCTTTGACTTTTCCCTCAAATCTGGAATCGCGCAAACTCGTTGTATGTGGAACTAGGGTTACTAATGCGCGATCGCTATCTAGGGTTGGGATACTAATAACTAAGCATGGTCTGACTTTTGCAACATAGCCAAGATCAACTAGCCAAACTTCTCCACGTTCTGGGCTACTAATAGGCTAACTCTTCTTCGTCTAACGTTAGAAACAGGTCTTCGGCGTTCAATGTTAGTTCTTCATCAGATAATGGTTCAAATTCTAAGTCAACTGTACGTCTTAGAATTTCTGATAATAAGTCTAGTCTTTCTGCGTATGTGAGATTATCAAAGGTATTTAGAAGCTCTTGTACTACAGCAGTCATGGCTTTGTTCCCTAATTTCTATTTTATAGATTAACACGATCACCTCAACCCAAAATCAAACAAAGATCGCCCTCTCAACACCCAAAATCACGATCGCCTCTCGCAAAAATCAAACAGCGAGCGCCTCTTCAACATCCAAAATCACGATCACCTCTCCACAAAAATCAAACAGTGATCGCACTTAATGCTTTTACTTTAGCGATCGCATTTCCAAGATCTGGAAGTTTTTGTCCATGTTTCTCTGCCGTCTCTAACCACAAAGTTCTCACTGTAATTAACTCTTGCAAGGTTTCTTCTAAGGTTTCACCTTGAGCTAAGCATCCCTTTAAAGCAGGAACTTCGGCGACAAAACCACCTTCTTCGCATGGATAAATCACTATTGGATATATCATAATTGTTCTCCTTCAATAAGCTCTACGACTCTTTTAACATATACAGACTTGACTCGGTTGTTATGAACTGGGATTACTAAAACTATTTCGTTTTTCTTGAAAATATGGTGACTGCCTGTAATTCTATCTAAATCAAAACCTTCTAGCTCTAAAAGTTTACGAATGTCGCCAAACGTCACATTATTAGGGCTATTCTTTAGGAGTTCAATTAGTTTTTCTTTCTTACTCATAATTTGATTTTATAACATTCAAACAGCGATCGCCTCATCAACACCTCAAAATCACGATCTCCTCTCCACAAAAATAAAACAGCGATCGCCTCCTCAACATCACACACTGTGATACTATACGAAAAATATATAGAAAATAAGACACTATCCCATAACAAGTATTTTTTTCCTTAAATACCATGTTTACCAAAGATTTTTATAACATTATTGATAACGAACTTAAAGAGCTTTTAGAAAAGTATAAAGATGATAAATTTATACAAAAACATAGAAATGCTATCAACAATCAGAAATCTTATGCACTGTTAATTTGGTTTCTTGAATTTTATGGAAAGATATCTAGCTACACAAGTTTTATCACTGATGGAGATAATGATAGTTCTTGCGATATCGTCTTTGACAAAATAAATAACTATGGCAATAGAGTTTTCTACGTGGTTCAGTCAAAGTGGAACAATTCAAGCAACTCAGAAAAGGAATCTGATAAAGATGAAATTCTCAAAGCTTTGAGTGATTTCACTACAATTTTGCGAGGCGAGAAAGATGACTTTAATGACAAGTTGAAATTAAAGTTAGAAGAGCTAGATAAACATCTCAAAGCGAATGGAGAAGTTAAATTTATTTTCTTAACACTTTCTCAATATAGAGGAGGAGCAGATGAGAACATTAAGGCTTTCATAAATAATGACGAAAAAATTAAGTTTGAAGTTATTGATATTAATAGAATTAAATTAGATTATATCGATAGAAAATACAAAAAAATCGAGCCTTTAAATCCTTTAGAAAGTTATCAAAATCCAGAAGAAAGTCTCATTGATATTGAGATTGTACAAGGGAATGGACGCATTGAAATACAAAAGCCTTTTGAAGCATATATGTTTTTACTTCGTCCTAAAAGTATATATGATTTGTTTGAAAAATATGGTTTTGCACTTTTCTATAAGAATGTTAGAAATCCGCTTCTCCAATCAGAATTTAATGAGGAAATAGAAAAAACAGCAATAGAAAATCCTGCTTATTTTTGGTATTACAACAATGGTATTACTGCTATTACATATCTATTACCTAAAATTGGCAAAAAAGCTGAAAAGTTACAGCTTACTGGATTACAAATTATAAACGGCGCACAAACTGTTTATTCCATTTACCGCGCTTATAAAAATGCTTCTCCGACGAAGCGTATTCAAATGGATAATGAGTCTTTGCTTACTTTACGTCTTTTGAAATCAGGAGGAACTGATTTTGATTTGAATGTAACTAGATACACTAATTCGCAGAATCCTATATATGATCGCGATTTTTGTGCTAATGATGATATCCAGATTAGACTGCAAAATGATTCATATCAAACTAAATTTTGGTATGAAAAAAGGCGTGATGAATTTCGTGAAGTTCCCAAAGGTATCACCGAAGTTCCAAACCATGTTTTTGCGAATGTATATCTCGCTTATCATTTACAAGATCCTGTAAGTGTCTTAAGTAACTATAGACAACTTCGTCGTGAAACGAACAAAGATTTGATTTTTACTTCACACAAAGAGCATAAAGATGGACTTTATGAAAAAATATTTAATGACAGAACAACATTTGAGGATATGCTATGTGCATTTTATGTATTTGATATAATTAATGATACTACAACTCTTTCTTATGAAGATACATTTAGGACAACGCTTTACCATCTTCTGGCTTTATTCAAGGTTGCTTTTACAAAATATCTACAGGCGAAATTTGACAACAAAATAGAGGAAATAAATGTAAATAAGTACATTATCAATGTGTATGAAAAAGATGAAAAGCAAATTATCCTTAAAACTTTTAAGTTTATAAGTCAATTCGTTGTAAAACAATTTGAAGTAGAGAATAACAAAGAAAAAGAAATAGAAGGAATGATTAAATTCTTAGTTAAACTATCCTATTACGAGAAAATCAAAGATGCTTTAGATGATTTAGTCATTGCTGTAGAACATATTGAAGATATTGTTCTGGCAGACAATGATGAGATTATTGAAATAGATGATAGCCAAGATGACGAAAATTAGATTGCTTGCTTTTATCTAACGTTAAGGGGGCTAATTATTAATCTAATCCCCCATAACTTTCAGCATTTTGGAATTAGGTATCAGGCTAATTTCTAGATAAACCCAATACGAATCAGATTAACTAAGCCATGTATCATTTAATCTGTAATAGATCCGCAAGAAATCCGCCCAATCGATATGAGCAATCAAACCTCAAAAATCACCTATACCTTTAACGAAGTGCAAAGTTACAATATTTTGTTCGTATTAACCCTGACTTGAACATAGTTACAAATTTTTAGTTAGACTACTGAGTAATAACTTTCAATTTGGGAGCAGCCCATGCTAGATACAGCAACACTTGAGAAACGCTTGATAACCCTTGAACAAGTGGTTTTTGATCTTCAACACAAATTTGAAAGTCAGCCTAGCTCCGACAACTGGCTCGAAAACCTTATAGGTTCCATCTCTGATGACTCAGCTTTTCTTGAAGCTTTAGAATATGGGCGTGCTTTTCGGCAGTCTGACAAACCTATTGATGACACTGACAAATAATCGTGAAATATTTGCTCGACACCGATCACATCAGTTTTCTTCAGCGCCGTACCAGCTCCGAGTTTATTCGCTTAACCTTGCGTATGTCAAAGCATTCGCTCTCTGACTTTGCTTTATCAATTATTAGTTTTCATGAGCAAGTAATTGGCGCTCATAGCTTCATCAATCGCGCCCAAACAAATACAGATATAGCTCGTGGATACAAGCTGTTGTTAGAAACTCTTAATAGTTTTGCAAAGGCTCCAGTTTTACCATTTGATACTAAGGCGATCGCCATATTTGATGAGATGAGAAGTCAGAAAGTTCGTGTGTCTACAATGGACTTGAGAATTGCCGCGATCGCCATTTCTAACAACTTGGTATTACTTACCCGAAATACTGGGGACTTCAGTAAAGTTCCGAGTCTAACAACCGAAGATTGGACGGTGTAACGCAGAAGAGATACAACTCAGAATGTTTCCCGCCGCAAATAACAATGATTATTAGGCGATCACCTAAAAAGTCACGTCTGACAGTAATAGCGATCGCCTAACTCCTTAAATCACCAATATAACTTCCAATTTGTTTAAGTCCCTGCAAAACTTGGATACGTTCTGCTGTATTTTCAAGTAACCGATAAGTAGGCGATCGCGTATATTGAGGGACATCTTGGTGGCGATCGCATTTCAGAAATAATACTTCTCTTCCATTTGTAACCATTCCATAACAGGTTGATTGTAAGTTGGGAGCGCTCAACAAATAAGTAAGAGCTTGAGGAATTCCTGCTGTAACGTCTAGCCTTGCGGGTTTTGATTCGATTACCAAAATCCAAAAACTATCTTGGATTACCAAAATATCAATTCTGCCTTGAACTGCCATAACATTAGCTTCGTCAGTAACTTCGATATTGGTACTTACTTCTGCTTTGACCAAAAAAGGAAACTGATAGAAACCTGCTAAATCTAGTAATGGCGATACTACGACAAGCTTAACAATTTCTTCGAGAGGTGGTTCTTCTTGACTGAGATAGGTATAGTTTCGAGTGAGGCGATCTAGTCCTTGTAATTCCGATTCGGTTAGAGTGGGCGCATTATCTAACCATTCATCAAAAAAATGATCGTTAGAGTCGAGTCTCAAGCCAAAAGTTTGACGGAGGCTGCTCAGGGTAAGGCTACTAGCATTTGTAATCACGGTTAAATCCTTATGGTAATTACATGAAGTTTAGAAGTCTAGGCATTTGATATAGGCTCTAATACCTAATATACAATACCTACTAGGAAAACAGCGATTGCCTCATCAGCATCTCAACATCACGATCGCCATTCCAAAAAAAATCAAACAGCGATCGCCCCATCAACCAATAAATCACGATCGCCTCAACAAAAAATCAAACAGCGATCGCCCATCCCAACACCCAAAATCACGATACTCAATTGATTAGCTAATACCATCTGCACTACTAAAAAAGCTAGATTCTTCTTGATCAATTGCACCAGATTCATCTTTAATATCAATTGGCTCCAAAATCTCTCCAAATACTTCTTTGTAGGCTTCTAAGAATTGTGGTGATTTCCGAAAATCTTTAAATACTGGCCATTCTTTGTAATCTGTTTTTTCTACTTCTTCTCCAATTCCAATGCGCTTCATAATTTTAGCTGCTTCGTCAAACTTATCTAAGAGTACAGTACTAGCTAATTTAAACGACTTATCACAGGCGCTCCAGTCAGTTTCCGACAAAATTTTCAATGCTTTCTCTTCTTCTCCTCCCCATTTGTAAGCAATGGCAATATTAATAGTAAACATTAGTTTTTTCTGCTGTGAACTATGCTTTTTAAAAGACAAAGCAAATGACAGAAGCTTTTTTGCTAACTCATATTTCTCCTCTTTGAGTAGATCATAGCAAACATTATTAAGCTTGTTGTCAGCTATAGACAGCTCATCTATATTTAATTTTCGCCAAACAGTATGAGTAAGTTTTGTTGCAAGTTCAAAAAGAATTTCACAAGCTCGTTGAAAATAGTCTTGACTTACACTAAGTCTTTTCCCAACTATGCAATCTTTGTCAATTGAAACACCATGCTTTTTACATACATTAATGTACTGAGATGAAACTTCTCCATCGGTATGTACAAAGAGATTTCTACGTTCAGTGAGTTCAATAAAATCAGCCCAAATAGCTAGATCTTTTCTTAAAGGTATATCTAGCTTCTTTTCTAGCCATTCAAAATGATCTGCATGACTTTCACGAAGTACTGATTCTACTTCTTTCTCTAAAATGTATTCTCTCGCAGCTTCCATAGACCCAAATTCAACCAAATTGGCAAATGTTAAGTTTTTACCTGAAGAATTTAGCAGTTCAGGTTTTGTATAATACATAGCTTTAATAAGCTGCCCCATAAAAGCATCAAACTGGCTTACTATAGTTACTAAAAAACCTCTAGGTGTTATTGAACAAGCTGCAGTAAAATTGATGTTCTGACGTATCAGAAATTGCAAATTATAAGCATGTTCTGCTTTAATGCCATAAATCAATTCTTCTCTAGATTTTCCCTGATTCTTAGTTTCAAATTTTTCAATGATTCCTGCGTTACTTTCGATAAAATTTTCGATATTTTGATTTGTTGTGTGCCGAGCCTCATATAAGCTCCTCATGATTATTGGCAAGCTATCAGCCAATCCATTTATCTCAATCAAAAATTTGTGAAGTGCTTCTTCAAAAGGGGATTTTAAATTTGAATTATTTTCCATAAACACTCTAATATTTTATCTGTTAAACAAATTAAAAAATCACAAATTCTGAACAGCCTCAGGCTTTCAAGTTTCGTTGCACTTGTCTTTGAGGACAGACCACGCATCGGTTTTATCTAAATTATATTGCGTTTTACCCCATTGTATGAAAACATTCATTTTGGGCTTGCCATCGGCATCGAAGAAGCGGATCGCGTAGGTAGTGAAATTACCAAGTTTGACTTTGGCGTTTTTAAAGCAGACATCGTTGATTTGTCAATATTTTAGGTGAAACGCAATTGCTAATTTCTGGATAAAACCGATACGAATCAGATTAACTAAGCCATGTATCATCTAAGCTGTAATAGATCCGCAAGAAATCCGCCCCATTGACATGAGCAATCAAACCTCAAAAATCACCTATACCTTTACCGATGAAGCTCCAGCCCTAGCCACCTATTCCCTACTGCCCATAGTCCAAGCTTTTACCAAAGCTGCCGACATCGAGGTTGAACTCAAAGATATTTCTCTAGCTGGGCGGATTATTGCGAATTTCCCTGAATACTTAATCGAAGCACAGCGTCAACCCGATGCCCTTGCGGAACTGGGCGCTTTGGCACAAACTCCTGAGGCTTATATCATCAAGCTTCCGAATATTAGCGCTTCTCTGCCACAGCTAACGGCTGCGATCGCCGAGTTACAGGCAAAGGGTTACAACATCCCCAACTATCCTGCTGATCCGCAAACTGACGAAGAGAAGGCAATTAAGGCGAAATATTCTAAGGTGTTGGGCAGTGCGGTGAATCCTGTGTTGCGTGAAGGCAATAGCGATCGCCGTGTGGCTTTAGCGGTTAAAGAATTTGCTCAAAAAAATCCTCACTCCGTTGGCGCATGGACAAAAGATTCTAAATCCCATGTGGCGCACATGACGGAAGGTGATTTCTACGGTAGCGAGAAATCGGTGGTAATGTCCAAGGCGGGCGCACTCAAGATTGAACTAATTAAAGCCGATGGTTCCACTCAAGTTCTCAAAGAGAAAACCACTGTATTGGAAGGGGAAGTCATTGATGCATCGGTGATGAGTGTCAAGGCTTTGCGCGAGTTCTATGCTCAGGAAATTGCGAAGGCAAGCGCCGAAGATATTTTGCTATCGCTCCATGTCAAAGCAACAATGATGAAGATCTCTGACCCGATTCTCTTTGGTCATGCGGTGACAGTCTATTATCAAGATGTATTTGAGAAGTACGCGGATACCTTCAAGCAATTGGGCATCAATCCGAATAATGGATTGGGTGATGTTTACGCCAAGATTCAAGCTTTACCTGATGAACAGAAGGAAGCGATCGCCGCAGATTTGCAAGCGGTTTATGAGAAGCAACCACGTTTAGCGATGGTTAATTCTGATAAAGGAATTACGAATCTCCATGTTCCGAGCGATGTGATTATTGACGCATCAATGGCGGCGACCATTCGTACCTCTGGCAAGATGTGGGGAGCAGATGGTAAGGCTTACGACACTAAAGCGATGATTCCCGATCGCTGTTATGCCACCATTTATCAAGCTTGTATCGAATTCTGTCAGGGAAATGGAGCCTTTGATGTCACCACAATGGGCAATGTCGCTAATGTGGGCTTGATGGCACAGAAGGCGGAAGAATATGGCTCCCATGATAAGACTTTTGAGATTCCTGCGGATGGAATTGTGCGCGTCAGTGATGAATCGGGAACAGTTCTCATTGAGCATTCTGTTGCCAAGGGTGACATCTGGCGGATGTGTCAAACCAAGGATTTACCGATCCAAGATTGGGTCAAACTTGCCGTCAATCGCGCCAGAGCAACGGGCAATCCAACAATCTTTTGGCTAGATGAAAATCGTGCCCATGATGCGAATTTGATCGCTAAGGTAAAGACCTATTTGCAAGATCATGACACTACAGGTCTGGATATTCAGATCATGTCGCCTGTGGCGGCGATGAAATTTACTTGCGAACAGATTAAGGCGGGTAAAAATGTAATTTCGGTAACTGGCAACGTTTTGCGGGACTATCTCACGGATTTATTCCCCATCCTTGAACTCGGTACTAGTGCCAAAATGCTCTCGATTGTGCCATTGCTGGCAGGTGGTGGACTGTTTGAAACAGGTGCGGGTGGTTCTGCTCCTAAGCATGTTCAGCAGTTTCTCGAAGAAGGTCATTTGCGTTGGGATTCCCTCGGAGAATTTCTAGCGATCGCCGTTACCCTTGAAGACCTCGGACGGAAAACGAACAACGAGAACGCAATGATTTTGGCGAAGGCGCTCGATCAAGCCAACAGTCTCTATCTCAATAACGACAAATCCCCCTCTCGCAAAATCGGCGGCATCGATAATCGCGGCAGCCATTTCTACATCGCACTGTACTGGGCGGAGGCTCTAGCGGAACAGGAGCAAAATTTGGAACTGAAGTCTAAGTTTGCTGAGTTGGCAAAGATCTTGAAGGAGAAAGAAGAGCAAATCCTTTCTGAATTGAGTGCCGTTCAAGGGCAATCTGTGGATATTGGAGGCTATTATTTCGCTGATCCTGATAAGGCAAGTCAAGCGATGCGTCCTAGTCTAACGCTCAATGAGGCGATTAATTCAATCCATTAATTAGCTCAGCATAGGTATCAACCAATCCAAACTGCGGTGTCACTTTCTCTGAGGACAACACCGCAGTTTTTATTTGTGTGTAAGCCGGCACTTAATATCAGGACATAAAACCAGAAGATGAGTTGCGGCGCTTCGCGCCGCAACTCATCTTCTGGTTTTTGTACTAGTTAACTCTTTTTTTGCTATATAACAGCAAACACTGCGTATCTAATTGGATGATCCATTTAGACAAGACTCCAGTTGTGTTCAGTCTCCTCATCCGCGGGGAATAGACACTCAATTCGGATCTCCTGAAGTGTGATGTCATAGGGAGTGCCAAGCGTTGCGATCGTTGAGAAGAAACTCAGATCCAAATCATTTCGTTTGAAGTGAGTTGTCAAAATCAAATCATTTTGTGGCGATTTAGTTGAAGTTTTCCAAAGCTCAGCAGTATCGGGATCACGCATTAGCTCGTCAAATAACAGAGTCGATTGTTCACTCTCAATCGATGAGTTCGCCTCACGATATACTCGTTGCAATAAATGTCCAGCCAACTCTTCCCAATTCACAATAAATGGACGTAGTCCCTGCGGATCGAACGCAAAACGCATTAAATTAATTTTTCCATTCACACAAAATAAAGTTTGCAACTTCTCAGGAGCGATGAATATATTTAGGAATCGGTTAGCCCCCTGATTCGCTAAGAGTAAATTCCAGTAGCGATCAATTACGATCGCTGGATAGGGTTCTTGCTGACTCAGCATACAATTGATCGCTTTACAAACCGATGCCATTTCAGGAGCTGACAGATCAGTTTCGGTATGAATCGGGGCAAATCCCGCCGCACTCAACATTAAATTCTGATGTCTAAAAGGAATTTCTAAAACAGTTGCTAATTGCAAAATCATTTCCTGACTAGGTTTCGCGCGTCCCGATTCCAAAAAACTGATGTGACGTTGGGAAACTTGACTGGTTAGGGCTAGTTCAAGCTGACTGAAGCTACGGCGATCGCGCCATTGTTTAAGGATTGCGCCAAAGGTTGTTGGCTGTTGCTTAAGATGCCCTTGCTGCATGATAAAGCCATCAAAAATGAGTTTGATTACCTGTGAGGTAATTGCTTTGATTATCTCCCTTTGACATGATACTGGCAATCAGCACTTGCAGTCATTCTTCTATTTGCCTCACAGGAGTAATAACATGACATTACTACGAAGCTTTCTATCTGTTTCTACATTGCTTATTTATGCCGTATCAATTTATGTCATCGTCACTATGGGAATCAACTTCCCTGCCGTCTATTTTGGTGATCTCCTAAAGCTTGACTGGCGATCGCAGTTCAACACAGATCTTTTAATCGCTTTGTGCCTATTCTTGATTTGGGTGGTATGGCGTGAGGGATTTACCGCTAAAGGATTTCTATTCGGCTTGATGTTTACATCTTTGGGGTTTATGTTCGGCTGTCCCTATTTACTGTATGCCACCTACAAGGCTCAAGGTGATCCCAAAGCGTTGCTGTTGGGTGTACATGCTGACTAGTCTAAATGTAGAAGCGTACCCCGAAGGGGTACGCTTCTACATTTAGGAATTATTGTCCAAGACTTGCGAGAATATGGAGAAATAATTTAGACATCAACAAACTATCTCAACATTAACCTATGCTCCAATTTTTTCAGTTTGAAGCAGATTTTGTGGCCTCCTTGCGATGTATCCCGATGCAAGTACGCTACAAACTCGATACCTGTGGCATCAAACTAAAACTTCAGCATTGGCTCAGTTTTTCAACAGGCGATCGCCAGAAATTAATTGACCTACCCTGTACTACTGTCGAAGAAATTCAAAACTATCGAGACAATTTGCGATCGCTAGTTTGTCAACAGTTCCAAATATATCCTAGCGATTTACCTATTGAAGAAAATCCCGCATGGTTGCAAAGTGAATTTATTCCGATCAGTGTTTTGCAACATATAGAGGAACTAAAAATAGAGATCGACCTATCTCAATGGCAAAACCTCACCCCCCTACAAAGGTTTGCCTTGATTAAGCTCAGCACATCCAACCATGAAAATAATAATTTTTTACCAGCCTTACAAGAATTTGACTTAGTTTGATGCGAGAAACTTTAGAAGCAAACTTCTCGCATCAAACCATCCCTACAAACTTTTTGTATTTCATAAAAGAAAAGGGAGTGCGTTGCACTCCCTTTTCTTTTATGAAAGTTGACTTAAGCGATAACCAACACCGTGAATCGTCTCGATCAAGTTATGGGGCGCACCTGCACCCTTCAACTTGTTACGCAGACTCTTAATCGTGGCATTGATTGTATCTTCTCTAGGTGGATCAGTCAGCGACCAGACATGCTCGACAATTGTGATCCGCTTCAATACTTGGCGACCGTGATGGAGCAACAACTCTAGGATGTTGTACTCTTTAGGTGTTAAATGCACAGATTGACCTGTATAGGAAACCTCATGCATTCCAGGGTCAAGCTGCAATTCCCCCCAACGTAAAACAGTGGGTTCTGCAACCTGAGCACGACGTGACAACGCACGAATACGAGCCATTAACTCAGGTGGATCGATGGGTTTGACGAGATAATCGTCAGCACCAGCGTCTAGACCCTGAACCTTGTCAGAACTCATATCAAGAGCTGTGACCATCAAAATTGGGATATTGTTGCCATGGGCACGCAGACGACGACATAGGTTAATGCCATCTAACTTTGGCAACATGACATCTAGCAAAATGAGGTTGTAATCATCAGCTTGAGATTTCTCCCAGCCTTCTTCCCCATCTCTAGCAATATCTACAACACAATGCTGACCTGTTAACACTTCGGCTAAAGTGTCAGCTAAGTTGGCATCATCTTCTACAAGGAGAATTCTCATTGGATCGAACAATTTTTAATTATTTTTAAGCTGGGATAGGTGCTTGCTTATATGCTAACGACTACCTTTGCAGGTTTATGAAGAATATGAACTTTATAAATCTCGTTAACACGATTCACCCCTATCTATTTGCATCATATACGAAACATCGAATGGTTTTTCAGAAATACAAAAATTTTAAGTATTATTGCAATAAAAGCACTTGTAATCAGATATAAATCATTATTTTTTTATAAAAATATTTGATGTTAATGCTTTTTCACCACCTTTTGGTTGCAAAAAGTACACAAAAGCTTTTTTCTTGCCTTAAGAGCTTTGGTAGCGATCGCCTTGGACAATAACCAGCAAAACTCGGTAGCGATCAATGGGTAAGAATGGGCGGCGCGAAGCTCCGCTCATCCTTACTACAATAAATCCTTTCCTTTTTAGGACTACCCAAAACTCAAGGCAAAACTAAAAACAGTTGCAACTTTTATGCTATTTGCGTGACGCTTGCATCGTTGCTAAGTTAAATTGAGTTGAGAAAGAGTTACAAAACCTAAAAAAAATCTTTGTTAAAAAATGACTGCGAATTTATCTACTTTTAAAACAACGGCATCTCAAGAAATTTTTGCCAAAGCTAAAGAACTAATGCCTGGTGGTGTGAGTTCCCCCGTCCGCGCCTTTAAATCCGTTGGTGGTGAACCCATCGTCTTCGATCGCGTCAATGGTGCATATGCATGGGACATCGACGGCAATAAGTATATTGACTATGTTGGCTCATGGGGACCTGCGATCGTTGGGCATTCACACCCCGAAGTCATCGAAGCCCTACATAAAGCATTAGAAAAAGGCACAAGCTTTGGTGCGCCCTGCGTCCTCGAAAACCAACTCGCCGAAATGGTGATCGAAGCCGTACCTAGTGTGGAAATGGTACGCTTTGTCAACTCTGGTACTGAAGCCTGTATGTCCGTATTGCGCTTGATGAGAGCCTTTACAGGTCGTGACAAAATCATCAAGTTTGAAGGCTGCTATCACGGTCACGCTGATATGTTCCTCGTCAAGGCAGGTTCAGGTGTAGCGACCCTCGGCTTACCCGATTCCCCTGGGGTTCCTAAATCCACAACCGCCAATACCCTCACCGCTCCCTACAATGACCTTGAAGCGGTCAAACAGTTATTCGCTGAAAATCCCGATCAAATTTCTGGCGTAATTATCGAGCCAGTAGTCGGTAATGCTGGCTGCATCGTACCTAAGGATGGATTCTTACAAGGCTTAAAGGATCTCTGTCATGCCAATGGTGCATTGTTAGTATTTGATGAAGTCATGACAGGCTTCCGTCTTTCCTATGGTGGTGCACAGGCTCGTTTTGGCATTACGCCCGACTTGACCACAATGGGCAAAGTCATCGGTGGCGGTTTACCTGTAGGTGCGTATGGTGGTCGCAAAGAAATTATGTCCCTAGTTGCTCCTGCGGGTCCCATGTATCAGGCAGGTACATTGTCGGGAAATCCCTTGGCGATGACCGCAGGCATCAAGACGATGGAAATCCTCAAGCGTGCAGGTTCCTATGAATATCTAGAGCAGATCACTAAAAAACTTGCTGATGGCATGTTAGCGATCGCCCATGAAACTGGACATGCTGCTACGGGTAACATTGTTGGTGCGATGTTCTGTATGTTCTTTACCAATCAAAAGGTATATAGCTACGAAGATGCCAAAACTAGCGATACTGCCAAGTTTGCCAAATTCCATCGCGCCATGCTAGAGCATGGTGTGTACCTCGCTCCATCACAGTTTGAGGCTGGTTTTACCTCCCTTGCCCATACTGATGCTGATATTGAGGCAACTCTCACCGCAGCTCGCACTGTATTGTCACAAATCCCTGCCTAGACTGGGTTTGATGGGATGGGCAAGGCTCATCTCATCAAAAAAACTCGATTCAGTGGCGGCTTTCTCAAAAATTCATTTACAATGTTCATTAAACTTTCTAGGTTTGTCTACTAGCGAACCACGCTAGTTAGACTTATATCCTTAGAATATCGAAGCATTGAACTTTCCTTTAACTAAATCCGATGCTGACAGAAAATTCAACTGCTAGTACCAAATCTAATAATGGTAATTACAACGGCTCGATCGCACCTGTACAGAGAGCTGATTACTATATGAGCTTGCACAAAGAGTTAGACCATCTTGAAGAAATGGTGCTAGAAAGTGGACCCCGTGTGATGGGTCATACGGTTATCGACGAAGAAAAGTTGTGTCAGCAAATTGATCGCGTCAGGCTATCAGTGCCTGAATCGATCGCTAAGGCAGAGGAAATCCTCCTTTACAAGCAAGATTTAATCGCTGAAGCACAGCAATATGCGGAAGATTTGATCAAGTCTGCCGAGTTACGTGCTAGTCAACTTCTCGAAGAATCATTGATTATCCGCCAAGCTGAGCAAGAGGCAAATCAAATCCGACGCGAGATCCAAGAAGAATGTGAGCAAATGCGATCTCAAACTATCAACGAGGTTAACCAAATGCGTCGCCAAGCCCAAAAGGATCTCGATAGTCTGCATCAGCGTGTGACTAGTGAAGTCCAAGATATGCAGCGTGGGGCAGATGAATATAGCGATCGTGTATTAGGCAATCTTGAATCACAACTAATTGACATGATCAAAATTGTCCAAAACGGACGTAAAGAATTACGCCTTTAAAATTTTTGGTCTTTTCCCCAAAATAGCTATAACCAAGACACAGTAACGGATATATTGGTTTTTTCTTATCTCACTGCCATCGTAAAGGCTTATATCTATGTGTAGGATAGGTATAAAATTAATGTAAATTGATCAAGTTTTGATACTTTCATTACATTTCGTTTGGAAGATGACCATTTTGTATGTTATGTTGTTACATGGCGCAAGAGTGCCACTTTAAACATTAAATTAAATTGATCGCAGGTAGCACGTAATCAATAGCTCCAATTTAAGCTAGCAAGTAGCAAACAAGTTTTTTAAACAAGTTTTTTGTAGCGGCTGCTCTAGTCACCTGCTGAAGATTTCATAGCGTAGAGGTTTTCTATCATCATGTCCATCCGCCTTTATGTTGGCAACCTGCCAGCAGAATTAGATCGCCAAGCTCTAGAAAAAATTTTCAATGAATCAGGTGATTCAGTATCTTTGAAAGTTATAACTGATCGCAAAACTGGCAAATGCCGTGGTTTTGGATTTGTGACCGTCGGATCTGATGAAGTTGCCGATACTGTCATTGAAAAATTTAATGGTTATGACTTCAACGGTGCTGTATTAAAACTGGAAAAAGCTCTGCCTCGTACTAAAGGTAAGGGTGAAGACGGTTCTGATGAGGAAGGAGCTGATGATTCTGTAAAATCAGAGTCTGAATCTTCATCTACCTCAGTTGCTGCGCCAGTTAAAGCTGCCGCCAAACGCAAAAAACGTAACAACAACAAAAAATCCACTGGAAGTTCATCTTCTAGCTCTAGTAGTTCGACTGAAGCACATCAACCCGATCCCCGTTGGGCTTCCGAGCTTGAGCGCCTCAAGCAACAGCTTCTAGAAGCGCAAGGCGCAGCTAAGTAAAGTCTATAAAAAAGCCTCGCAATGCGAGGCTTTTTTATTTTGTTGGAGATGTAGTGTCAGTTGGTTGCTTAGGATAATAGGGGCGTTCATCCGATAGAGGGGGACGAATCCAAAAGCGCAATGTATAACTAATTAATTCTTTTACCTCTGACCATACCTGTTCGGAGTCACTTATAGCTTGGAATGAATTTCTTAAATATTCAAAACGAAAATTTTTTATTAGTATTTGCCAAACCATTTCTGAAGAATCAGGACTCAGTTTGTCCCATACGACACAGGTTGTACATTCGTCTTCTACTGGATATGGGATGACATTTATTTCTTTACGATCAAATGCAAGAAATTCACGGCTTGTTTTGAGAGATGGTGAAATCAAAAGGATTCTTAAAGCCTGAGAGGACGAAGGATCTGTGATGACCTTTTGCGTTTTGAGCTTTTTGATAATTTCAGTGACTTCATCTACCGAGCTTTTTAGCGTTTTTGCATTTGGCTCTAAAACTATTGAGGGTTTAATATTGCTACCAAGGACATTAGATAGTTTTACTAAATAACTACACATCTCATCCGCTTGTGTTAAATCAAAGCGCTTAAATTCTCCTTCCAATGTTTGCCGATTATTAAATAGTCCTTCTAATCTGGTATCAAATAATAAACCCCTTGTCCCAGCAACTTCTTGTTTGACAATACTTAAAGGTCTTATATTCTCTTTTTCGGGTTCAATTTTGCATGGGTAGCCATTTTCATAAATTGATTCACCACCACTGAGTATAATAACGGGAGTTGGTTCTTTTCTATTGCGCTTGGTTTCTATAAATTTTAAAACTTCAAGTAGTCTTGGTTTTGCTGAAACTTCATTTTCTACTAGAGGGACAACGATAATATCAAAAATCTGATTTTGCAAATCCTGAAGTTCCGATATCCTCATATCTTTAATTGGTCTTCGGTAAGCTTGAGCAACTGCATATTTTGCTTGTTGTGAAAAGTAACAGACGAATACCTGTGAGAAGAAGTTATTACTAAAAAAGAATAGTGCTATCAGTGCAATGGTTATAATCTTAAACGAGGTTTTAATCTTATCTTCAATTGCTTTATTATCAAATTTTTCACCAACAAATTTAGCTTCACCACTTTTTAGTTTTATTTTGCCAACTGCACGGATTCTCCAGATTACAATGATCAAGAACAATCCACATAAAGTAAATGGAAAACCTAAGAAATTAAGAATTTCTCTAACAACGGGTGATTCAACAAATTTGAAGTGAGCAAAAATAATGATGATTACTGCAACAAAAATGAACAAGCCAAAAGCTTTAAACCATTGACTAGGAATGTTTTTGAACAGTAATGCAAAAATAGGAACAGCGACAATCCAAATTAGAATATTTGTGAGGAGGTCGAACATTCCTTTGGGGAGTTAGCTAGTTTGCAGTAGGGAAATATGCTAGTCAATAGAGTCACATCTGTAAAGGGCTTTATCAGGTTTTATCTAACTTTTTACGACAAATCAATAATTAACAGCATGGCAAAGCCTCCTCACCTAATTTATAGGTTTTAATTACAAAGAGGCGATTTATCCCTCTCTTAAAATTCTGTCAGACTCAAACCATATGTCCGCGAAAGAAGAGTTACGTTTACCCAGTTGGTTGCGTCCAAAAATTGGTAATGCTAGCGAAATCTCCGAAGTCCAGAAAATTATTAAACAACGCGGGATTCATACCATTTGTGAGGAGGGGCGCTGCCCCAATCGGGCGGAGTGCTATTCCCAGAAGACGGCAACTTTTTTGTTAATGGGGCCAACCTGTACCCGTGCCTGTGGCTTTTGCCAAGTTGACAAGGGACATCAGCCCATGCCACTTGATCCTGAGGAAGCTAATAAGGTTGCCGAAGCGGTGGAATTATTAGGTCTAGATTATGTGGTACTGACTTCAGTGGCACGGGATGATTTAGCGGATCAGGGAGCTAGTTGCTTTGTAGAAGCCATGCAAGCAATTCGCCGATCGCGCCCAAATGTGAAGATCGAAGTATTAACGCCAGACTTTCGGGGCGATCGCCAATGCATCGAAACGGTGGTTGCCGCTGAGCCTGTTTGCTATAACCACAATATTGAGACAGTGCGACGTTTGCAGGGTAAAGTGCGGCGGGGTGCAAAATATGAGCGATCGCTCTCGGTTTTACAACTAGTCAAGGAACTTGATCCCCGCATTGTTACCAAGTCGGGATTGATGGTAGGGCATGGCGAAACAGTGGAGGAGCTAACCGAGTCAATGCAGGATTTATATGCAGTGGGTTGCAGTTCCCTCACCATTGGGCAGTATCTGCGCCCATCCCTTGAGCATTTGCCTGTCCAGAAATATTGGACTCCTGAAGAGTTTGACCAATTAGGGGCGATCGCTCGGCAAATTGGATTTACCCATGTGCGATCAGGAGCCTTGGTGCGGAGTTCCTATCACGCTAGCCAAACTTCGTAAAACTGCTCCCATACTTTAGTTTGGACTAATAGGCAGGAATGAGAGAGAAACAAAAAGACACGAGA
>VFQS010001501.1_pt1 | contig 21261 bp, 24 predicted proteins | sample 3512361 | NCBI WGS metagenome assembly VFQS01 (sample SAMN10412375, study PRJNA504923) | tailings metagenome | isolation source: Relicate 1 Philex TSF3 active mining | place: Philippines
ACCCCGACCTTCGTCGGGGCGACGAACTTTGGCCTTACTTTGTTCAGCATAACAGTGGGAATGAAAGCTTGCACACTGCATTTTTGAATGATTGGGAAATGATAGAACTGGACCCCGACTTTAGTTGGGGCGACGAACTTTGGACCTACCTTGTTTAGCGTAACAGTGGAAATGAAAGCTTGCACACTGCATTTTTGAATGATTGGGAAATGATAGAACTGGACCCCGACTTTAGTTGGGGCGACGAACTTTGGCCTTACTTTGTTCAGCATAACAGTGGAAATGAAAGCTTGCACGCTGGGTTTATAAATGAGCTGGGTGGCACCATTCTTTTTGGCAATTATCAAGTGTGTCATTTTGCAGAGCTTCGCGAATCGCTTTCATAAGTTTATTCATAAAATATACGTTATGGATTGAAATTAAGGTAAATGCTAGCATTTCTTGAGCTTTTATAAGGTGGTTAAGGTATCCTCGGCTGGCCCAACTACATGTTTCGCATGCGCAATTTTGTTCAATGGGTTGGTTGTCATTAATATAGGTGCTATTGCGCAAATTAATGTGTTCTCGGGTGGTGCTTGGGTTGTTGGCTGGTTTGACCAGAGCTCCTCCATGGCGGGCAAGCCTTGTTGGGTGCACACAGTCAAAGGTGTCAATTCCCTGGCGAACGCCTGAAAATATATCAGAAATTCCGCCGATGCCTAACAAATGCACGGGGCGGTCTTTTCTTACTTTTTCCATAGTAAAACAAACAACATCATGCATTTGATTTTTGTTTGCGCCCAAACATCCGCCTACGGCTGTTCCGAAGAAATTGTGCTCATTTGTGAATTCGCAGCTTTCTTGGCGAAGTTGGGGATAAATACCCCCTTGAATGATTCCGTATAGTTTTTGAGTGCCGTTATCATGAAGTTGCCATTCGTTTAAAGAACGTAGAGCCCATCTGTGGCTCATGTGCATTGATTTTTGTGTGTAGCTTTGATCGACATGATAAGGAGTGCATTCATCCAAAACTACTATTAAATCAGCGCCGAGGTTGCGCTGAACGCTGATTGATTCTTCAGGGGTGAGAAAATAAATTTTACCATCAATATAAGATTTAAATTTTGCGCCTTCTTCTGTTATGCGCAATAGAGTTTTTGGGTGATTGGTTGATCTATTGCCTTTTATTTCGGAGGCAACTGAGCCATGACCAAGGCTGAAAATTTGAAATCCACCTGAATCGGTAAGCATGGGGCCGTTCCATCCAGTCATTTTTTGCAACCCGCCAAGAGCCCTAACAGTTTCACCGCCTGGTTGTAGCATGAGATGATAAGTGTTTGATAAAATGATTTGCGTGTCGGCATTCTTCATTTGAACTGGAGTTAGTGCTTTCATGGCAGCTTTGGTTGCGCAGAAAATGAATGCAGGTGTTTGTATTGTTCCGTGAGGAGTTGTAAGTGAACCTAAGCGTCCTTGGGGGGTGGATTTTAAAATGTCAAATTTAAATGTCATAAGGCTTTAATCTATAACTTATATATAAGAGTGGGGTTGAAAGGATGGAAATGAGGGCTCTTAGCATTTGAGAAAAGCCAATAAATCCAATTACAACTGTGGAAATAGGCAGTGGTGACGGCGCAAGAACAATCCAAGCTAAAAAGCTAAAAACGACTGTGTCAAAAACTCCAGAAATCAACGTTGATGCATTGCCGCGGATCCATAAATAGCTTCCACCGTGACGTTTTTTTAAAGCGGAAAATATGTAAATATCTATGTGTTGAGAAACGACAAAAGCCACTAAGCTTGCGAATAATAATCGTAGGGATGGTGTAAAAAGAGTCTCTAAGGCTGTTTGCGCTAGACTTTTCTCACTTCCTATTTCTGGGTGACTAATCACAAGTGCCATGCTAATAGTGACAAAAACTTGCATTAAAAATATTAGGTAGATTGTTTTTTTTGCAAGTGCAGCGCCGTAATGTTCGGTTATCAGATCGCTTGTAGTAAAAAGAGTTGTAAAAACAACTGTTCCTAAAGCAATGGGCTCATTAATAAAAGGGAATACGCCTAACTTTAAGACTTGCATGTTGGCGATGGTGATAGCTAGCACGCTGTAACATACTAATCCAAAGGCTCCGAAATACTTAAAGCTAAGCAGGATAAAGACAACACAAACAAGAAAACTTATTACCGGCAACGCTTCCACCGGAAGTGTTTTTAGAGCTTCAATAAAATCAAGAAAAAGACTGTCCACTATAAATTTTTTATTTTTTGAGCTTCGTGATCTTCTAGCCAGATACCATCATGCATCAGTTTTTGGGTTTGGATATCGCCAAAATCTTGTGCTGGACTATATGGCAATTGACCTGCTGCTTGATAATAGGCCCCCTGGAAAGAGATGTTCATATCGGCGCATAGTTTTTCTAGTGATTGTATATGTTCTATTCGATCATCAACAAATACCAATTTAGAGGGTTTGCCATATTTCTTGGTAAAGTTTATTAATGTCTGTGCTTTAGTATGGCTTCCTGTAAAGAGAATTCCTTGATATAACGTGGCTGGTTTTTCGCTATCAATGAGTGTTTCGACAGAATTTTCAGCATAAGAACTAAAGGTTATGTTGAGGTTTTTTAGTTCCTGCGCCCGCCATTTTTCCATAGATGAAATTTTCCCAAAATGCCCTGTGTGCATTTGCGTTAGGGCAATAACGATGACGCCTCTTTCTTTTAAAGTATCAATGATTGCAGGCCATTCGTTTTCAACAAGCGTAACATCGCGACTTAAGCGCCAAATGGAAATGGTTAGGGATGAATCGGGGAGAGTTTTTAGGTGATCGATGAATTTGTGATGAGGGGATTTTGTGCGAAACATTGCGGCTTTTGGCGTAATGATCGTGTCATCTATATCAACCACTAGCCAATCTCCTGGTTGAAGTTGGTCAAGACAGGGTTGCAGGGTCTTTATCGAAATGCATTCCATAACGCCACCAAAAACTGCGAAGTTAAAAATAAAGGCGTGCAAAAACACGCCTAGAAATTTTGAAAATAGATAATGCTTATTTTTTTGCATCAAGCCGTTTTGCGATAACTTTTTTTAAAGGTAACACTTCAGCTGTTAATTTTCGCTTCGGGGTTGAAATTAGATAAGCATCTAAGCCACCATGAAATTCAATCGTGCGAATTGCACGAGTTGAAAGGCGAAGGCTGATAGTTCTGCCAAGGGCTTCACTTAAAAAAGATACATTTTGTAGATTAGGTAAAAAACGGCGATTTGACTTGTTATTCGCGTGGCTAACATTATGGCCAAACAACACACCTTTTCCTGTTAATGCACAACGACGCGCCATTTATTTTTTCCTTACAATAATTTTCGTTATTTATAGCACAATATTGGAGGGGGAAGTCAAGCGTAAAAACGTTCTAAAACCCAACACCTTTTGTGTTAGTGGTGAATTTTTTTATAGATTTCTTTACGATGGCCGATTGCTACAGCAACAATTATGAGCTTTCCTTTGTCTACGTTGCAAATAACACGATAATTTCCAACACGAAACCTCCATAATCCTTCCATTTCTCCAGAAAGGGAGGAAGCAAAAATTAGTGGATTTGGAGCTGTTAGTATGCGGTCTTCGAAATAGTCTAAAATTCTGGATTGTGTATCTTTTGGTAATTTGGAAAATTGTTTTTTAACATCGTTTTCAAAGAGAAGTTGCCAGATTTTAATCACGTTCTAGCTCAAGCTCTTTGCGCATATCTTCAAGAGAAGTTGCCTTGCGTCCAGATGCTAAATAGCGTTGATATCCTTGAATGCCTATATAATAATCATGTTGGTCTTCCAAGTATTCTTCTAGAGCGCTTAAAACAAGATTTGACGGTTCTATTGAGAGTTTTTTTGAAACCTCAAGTAAGAATTTTTCTAGGTCTTTTGGAATGTCAATTTGCATATCAGCACCTTAAAAAATGTAATTCATTGTACCAGATTTTTTGTAAAAAGTATTACATAAAGTGTTATGTATCGAAGCTCATGGTAAATATGTGAATACCTAAAAACGTTCTAAAACCCAACACCTTTTGTGGTGGAATATTCGAAGTGGGTGATTTCGTCTGGATATAAATGCGCGCGAATAGCATGAGCGGCTTGAGCGGCTTCAGCAAAGCCCGTCAAAATAAGCTTTAGTTTGTGAGGGTACGTTGCAATATCACCGATTGCATAAATGCCTTTGCGGTTTGTGGAGCTGGTAGCCTGATCAACAGCGATATGATGTTTTTCAAGACTTAATCCCCATTCGGCAATAGGGCCTAAGTTCATAGACAATCCAAAAAATGGCAATAAATAATCAGCTTGCAGGATTCTTTTTTGACCATCGAGACTTTCAACTTCTACATTACTTAATATGCCGTTTGGCCCTTGTAGTCCGCTGAGTTGATATGGGGTAACTAATTCAACTTCACCTTTTGCCGCGGCTGTATTTAATTTTTCTTCGCTATCAGGAGCTGCGCGAAATTTTGCACGACGGTGCACAACTTTAACGGAAGCGGCGATATCTTTTAGTATTAGTGCCCAATCGACAGCGGAGTCGCCTCCGCCTGCAATGACAACGTGTTTGTTGCGGTACGTTTCTTTATTGCGTACAGCATAGTGAATGCTATTTTTCTCATAAGATTCAAGACCTTCAAGGGGTGGGCGATTGGGGCCAAACGCACCAACACCGGCCGCTATAATGATACTTTTCGTTTTAATTTCTGTGCCAGAGGACGTGCGAACCAACCACTGAGTGCCGTAATCATTTAAGGGTTCAATATTTGTAACTTGTTGATTTAAATGGTAGGTGGGGAAAAATGGTGCAGCTTGCTTTTCAAGTTGGTCAATAAGATCCGCAGCCGTGATTGAGGGGTAGGCTGCAATATCATAAATGGGTTTTTCTGGGTACAAAGCGGAGCATTGCCCCCCGACTTTTTCAAATGCGTCAATAACATGCGTTTTAAGTTTTGCCATGCCGCATTCAAAAATGGCGAATAAACCAACTGGACCGGCGCCAACGATAACAACGTCGGTTTCATAAGTCATGGCTTAAACTTAACCTTGGCGCGCTTTGTAACGTGGCTTTTTCTTGTTGATAACGTACATGCGACCCTTGCGACGAACCAATTTACAGTCTTTGTCACGATTTTTAAGAGTCTTTAAAGAATTTGCGATTTTCATAAATTTCACCTATCTGCTTGGCGTTGATATTAAGTCTTTATTGTTTGATTGTCAAAAAGAAAATTCCTTCTTAATTTCTATTTGAAAGATTTTAGTTTCATTACCATTTTAAATGGCGATTGATAGCAGATGATGGAGTATTTGAAGAAATGGAGACGTTGCTAGTAAAAGCTGATGCCAGGAAAATGGATTCCCTGTCAGCAATCTACTATCAAACTTAAAATGTAAAAAATTCTGACTAAAGTTATCACTTCAAATCCTTTTCTTCTTCTGGAAAGACAAACTGACCAAAAAGAATGTGGCCATGCTCATCTTTTTTGAGATTTGTGAAGCGCCCTTTTTCATAAAAGTTTTTTAAATATTCTTGTTCAGCGGCTCTTCTTTTTAAGGCTTCTTCTTGTCTCTTTTGTTTTTTTAGAGCGCATTGATGACGAACGTAAAGATCAATTAGACGCGAAATGTTTAAGGTGGAAAGTTGTGCTTCCCTCACAGAAGATAAATCGTGGTAAATCTAATAAATCAGGGTTGAATTTTTTTAGTGAAAAAAATTCCCTCTAACAAAGATTGCTAGAGGGAAGTGATAGATTTTATTTTTTAGAACTTGTAGGAGGCGCCGAATTGTAAGCGTTGGCCTAAACCCTTGTATTTTAATGTTGATTGGCGTTGTAATATGAAATATTCCAAGCCTAGTTCTAAATTATCTTCAGGTTTGTACATTGTGTTGATAAGGAATTTGTTGAATTTTTTATCAAGACCTGGTTCGAACCATTGCGTAATTGGGCGATTAGCATCGTTTGCTTTTGCCTGTGTGTTTAGTTTGATTTGAGCTAAGCCAATGCTTGTTTGCCATTGTGGATTCCAAACATGTGAATACCCTGCCCAGAATATAGACATGCCGATGGCTTTATAACGTTGCCCTTCTGTGGCTGCGGTTGGATCGAAAAGAGCTGATCTACCATTCATTTCAAGAATGTACCAACCAATGCCTTTTCCTGTGCTTACGCCGCCGGTAAAGAAGCTTTTCCCGGCAGTCATAATTTTAGTTGCTATGTTTACGCCCCACGCCTCAGCTTTATAGGTTCTTCCATCTACTGTTGTTGCTGCGTTACTTCCAACAGCAGTATTGTTTTTTATGCGAAGATCACGATTAATGACGCTAACACCAACGGCGCTGCCACTATCGAAGTTATATTTTACGCGCATGATTAAATCTGGCCGTGTTTGCTTTGAAAGATTCCCTGCAAAATCTTGTGTGTTGTACACATACTGTGCGGTGGTGGCGTTTGGTGTTTTTGCATAAGATACATAATCGCCTCTACCGTGTTCTGCAGCAGCTGTTACAGAAAAATCACCTAATTTATGCGTATACCTGATTAATGCGTGTCGTCCATAACCACCAGAAATCCCGTTTAGATCTACCGATGGTAGAATGGCTTCATCGAGATGGAATGTCGTGTTTGTGTGTCCTGCTTCTAGGCCGCCGTATTTAAGAACGGCATGGCGTAATCTAAAGGTATATGTTGTAGAAGAATTGGATGTGTTTCCTGTGGTTCCACCTGGGACGGCGTCTCCCCAGTGAGTGGAGCCGAAGAAGTCTCCTTCTATAAAGCCTTTAGTTTCTGTTCCAGAGGTGTTTTTTATGATTGAATCAAGTCGTATTCTGGATTGTTTTGCATGCACGAAAAAATGCTCTTTCCAAGAATTCTTTTGGGAAGAGGTGTTTGCATTTCGCATTTGTAAAGTGTAAGGAATGCGACTAGCGTTTGTTTGTTCGCTTGTATTGGCTTTAGTGTCACGAATCATGTCAAGCTTGACCATTCCGCCTATTTTTACTGCTGCCTTTGTGCCTGGAATGTGTATGTATCCTTTATCAAACGCTAAACCATCATCAGCTTTTTTTCCTTCTGCAGCTGGCATTCCCGATGAGGTTTTATGAGTTTTTGCTTGTTTATGTTCAGTTTTAATTTCTTTAACCTGATTGCTTTGCTCTTTTACCTGTTTTGCAAGTGTTGCTAGTTGTTGCTGCAAAGCTTCAATTTGCTTTTGAAGAGCTTCCACTTGATTGGCTGATGTATCAGCTGCGCTTAAAGATGTTAGCGATACCCCCGCTATTAGCATTAGAATAGTTGCTTTGTTCATGACATTTCCATTATTGATCACTACTATTAGTTTTGAGTTGAATTGTGAAAATGTAAATGTATTTGATTGAATTCTTAAATAGCGTTTAAGACTGTGACTTGCTTTCACTATTGATTTTACTTTGAAATTTTGTCAGAATTTTGCAAATTTGAATTTTGTAAGAAAAACGTTTGGTTTTGCATATCCTAAATTTTTAGATTATTCTTTTTAAATCAAGGGTTACCTAACGTCTTATGGAAGAAACATCCAATCAGTCATCAGTTGAAAATTCAAAACGCAGAGATTTTCTAAAATTAACTGCAACATCCTTTGGAGTTGTGGGGGTGTGTGCTGTAGCATGGCCGTTTATCGATAGTATGAATCCAGCTGCTGATGTGAGGGCTGTTTCAAGTGTTGAAGTGGATATTTCAAAGTTAGAGCCTGGACAGAGCATAACGACGCTTTGGAGAGGAAAGCCTGTCTTTATTAAAAGGCGGACTTTAGAAGAGGTCAGAGAAGCCCAGAGTGTGCAGTTGAAATTATTGCCTGATCCACAAACAGATCAAGAGCGTTTTGGAAAAAATCCTGAATGGCTTGTTGTGATAGGTATTTGTACGCATTTGGGGTGTGTGCCAACAGAACGAAAAAATATGGCGCCAGCAGAAGGTGGATGGCTATGTGCTTGTCATGGATCTCGTTACGATACATCTGGGCGTATAGTCTCAGGTCCGGCACCTAGGAATTTAGATGTGCCTGCATATGAGCTATTGAATAACAACACGATTATAAAAATCGGATAAATTTTATGAAAATACTAGAATGGATTGACTATCGCCTGCCTATAGTCACCTTGTTTCGTAAAGAGTTAAAGGATTATCCAACCCCTAAAAATTTAAATTATCTTTGGAATTTCGGTTCTTTGGCTGGCATTACCTTGGTGATTATGATTTTAAGTGGAATTTTCCTTGCCATGCACTATGTTCCCCACGTTGATTATGCCTTTTCTAGCGTTGAGCGCATTATGCGCGAAGTTAATTTTGGTTGGTTGATTCGCTACATTCATATGAATGGGGCTTCGATATTTTTTATTGTTGTGTATTTGCATATGCTTCGTGGGCTTTATTATGGTTCGTATAAAAAGCCGAGAGAGTTACTGTGGATTTTAGGGGTTGTGGTTTTGCTATTGATGATGGCAACAGCATTCATGGGATATGTGTTGCCTTGGGGGCAAATGAGTTTTTGGGGGGCGACTGTTATTACCAATTTGTTTTCAGCTTTTCCTGGCGGAGAAAGTATTGTGCAGTGGCTTTGGGGAGGTTTTTCGGTTGATAATCCAACTTTGAATAGATTTTTTGCATTGCATTACTTATTTCCTTTTCTGATTATTGGTGTGGTGATGTTGCACATGGTGAGTTTGCATCGGTTTGGTTCTAATAATCCTACAGGGATAGAGACTAAAGCTAAGGATAAAATCCCTTTTCACCCTTATTACACCATTAAAGATTTATTTGGTCTTGGGGTTTATTTGTGTGTTTATGCAGGTTTTGTATTTTTTGCGCCGAATTTTTTTGGGGAACATGACAATTATATTCCAGCAAATCCTTTGGTGACGCCTCCTCACATTGTGCCGGAATGGTATTTTTTGCCCTTTTATGCAATTTTGCGATCAATTCCAAGTAAGCTAGGAGGGGTGCTGGCAATGTTTGGGGCGGTATTTACGCTAATGGTTTTGCCATGGCTTGATCGTCATCCGGTGCGTAGTGCAAGGTATCGTCCTATTTTTTCTAAATTGTTTTGGCTGATGCTGATTAATATTATTGTGTTGGGGTGGATTGGGTCAAAGCCACCGGAGGGAATTTATTTATGGATTGGAAGGTTAGCCACTGCCTACTATTTTATTCACTTTTGGGTTTTTTACCCCTTACTTGATAGGTTTGAGAAAACTCGGGAAGTACCGCGAGAGATTTTATGAAGTACGTATTGCTATTGCTAGTGATTATTACGAAGCTCACAGCTGAAAACGCTGTTATTCCACCTAAACAAAATTGGAGTTACGCCTCACCCATTGGAACTTTTGATCGAGGTGCATTGCAGCGTGGTTTCCAAGTGTATAAACAGGTGTGTGCTGCGTGTCATAGCATTAAATATGTTTCATTTCGTCATTTGAAAGCGTTGGGGTTGAGTGAGTCGGAAATTAAAGTGTTGGCTTCCCAGCACCAAATTAAAGATGGCCCAAATGATGATGGGGAAATGTTTGAGCGCCCCGGCAGACCATCAGATTATTTTCCGCGTGTTTATGCCAATGATAAGCAAGCCAGAGCTGCAAATAACGGTGCATTGCCGCCAGATTTATCTTTAATTACTAAGGCAAGGGTAGGTGGTGCAGACTATATATATGCACTTTTAACAGGGTTCAAGGACAACCCTGATTTTAAAGGTGGAGCTGGGCAATACTATAATGAGTATTTTCCAGGGCATGCAATTTCAATGGCACCGCCGCTTAGTGAAGGGCTTGTTGTTTATAATGACGGCACCAAACCTACTGTTCAGCAAATGGCTCATGATGTGACTACATTTCTAGCTTGGGCTAGTGAGCCAGAGGCTGAACAGCGTAAGCGGTTAGGGCTGAAAGTACTAATGTATTTAGTTGTAATGACCGGATTATTCTGGGCAACAATGCGTCGCATCTGGAGAACGATTAAATAGTTGCTAGCTATTTTTTTTGCGGCCAATATGAATAAGTCTGTCAATTTCGATTTGCCACATATCCTGTTTCATGAAAGGAAGATCTCTTATCAGGCTTGCTATGTCGTTAGGCTCTGCAAATTCATTTAGATTTTCCATTGTGGTTTGGTCAAAAACGCTAAAAATATCATTAAAAAGTTCCGGCATTTTACTGATGTCTTCAATGACAAAACGTGTGGTTTCTCCGTTCATTACTTGAGTGATGAGGCATACAACATCTGTAAACTCTGGTATTAAATTTTCTTCAGGTATAGAAAGAATAGCATCTGTCACGTGCATTCTATCTGTTTCATAAACAGCAATACTTTTTCTTTCGCAAATCTGATTTATAATGTTGCTTTGATGGTCGGGTAGATGGTTATCGTTTTCCTGATAAATATAAGTCGTATCGTCGTGATCATCAGATGGGTAGGAATCATCTTGATCATTTTTTGGTGCTTTGCAAAAAAGTTGAGAAGAAGACAGCAATATTGTTCCTAGCATGCATAGTTTGATAATTTGTTTATTCATAAATAGCTTGTGCTCCTACTAATTAAGTTTGATAAAATGAATGAAAAATTTATGATAAATATAAGAATAATTCAATATGAAAAATAAAAGAACTTAAGATCTGGGTGATACTTTGGGCTTTCTTCTTTTTGTTTTTAAGGGTGGAAAAATAGGTATTATTATACCATAAGCGTAGATGCTATGTTTTCTGGGCTTTTTGCGTTTTTTGTTGCAATGAATTTTTAAATTAGCTATAAAAACTCAAGACTTAATTAATGGAAAAAAATCATGAAAACGACTCAATCGATTCGTCCTCAAGATGTAAAAAAGAACTGGCTTTTGGTAGACGCTACTGATTTAGTAGTAGGGCGTCTAGCAGCTGTTCTAGCAAATCATTTACGAGGCAAGCATAAAGCTTCTTATACACCGCACGTAGATTGTGGTGATAACATTGTCGTCATTAACGCTGAAAAAGTGCAATTTACTGGTAACAAACTAAAAGACAAAATATTTTACTGGCATACAGGCTATGCGGGTGGTATTAAAGAGCGCACGATGGGGCAAATTTTGTCAGGTCGTCATCCAGAGCGAGTGCTAATGAAAGCTGTTGAGCGTATGGTGCCAAGAGGCCCTTTGGGGCGTCAAATTATGCGCAATTTAAAAGTGTACGCCGGTGCAGCACATCCTCATGAAGCGCAACAGCCAGTAGTTTTAGATGTTGCTGCGATGAATCCAAAGAATAAAAGGAGCAAATAATGACCACAAATAAAGTTGGTCTAGAAGACCTAAAATCTGCAGTTTCAAATAGTGGTGTCGCTGCTACAAGCACTGGTTTCACTTCTGATGATGCTGTGATTAAATATGAGAAGAAGGTTGATGCTCAAGGTAGAGCCTATGCAACGGGAAAGCGTAAGAATGCTGTTGCTAGGGTTTGGATTAAACCAGGCCATGGTAAGCTATTAGTAAACGGTCGTGAAGGGGCTCAATACTTCGCGCGCCCTGTATTGCAGATGCTTATTGGCCAACCATTTCAGAGCGTAAATCGCCATGGTCAGTATGATGTGTGGTGTACAGTTATTGGTGGTGGACTTTCGGGCCAAGCTGGAGCGGTGCGTCATGGTATTAGCAAGGCGCTGGTAAATTTTGAGCCTGAATTACGCAGCTTGTTGAAGCAAGGCGGATTCTTAACACGTGACAGCCGTGTAGTTGAACGTAAGAAATACGGTCAGGCAAAAGCGCGTAGAAGATTCCAATTCAGTAAGCGTTAATTTTGTACAAGCACTATTAAAAGAAAAAGCTCAGGATTTTCTGGGCTTTTTTATTTTACTGCTGCTGTTCAAAAATTTCTCTTATTACATTGCCATCGTTGATGTAGTCATACACTTCCTGGAATGTTTTGAGATCTTTAGCTTGCGGGCGACAGAGCATTATGAAAATTTTCTCATTTTTTCGCCCTTGCATGAAATCTTTATTGTCATCAAATAGGGTTTTTAACTGTTCAGAATTTGTTTGTATATGGTATGCAGCTGCCAGTTGAACTAATGCAGTTTCTCTCTGATTGTCATCATTTTGGGCAAGTGATGAAATATAATCGTTTAGGCTGGTTACTGTGTGTTCATAATTTTCAGTAATAATATAAATATCGGCTATTGCTCGTTTGTTTTCTTTTGTTGGGTGGCGCTGTAACCATTGAATTGCTGTGTCAAAATCTTTTTCTAGGCAATATGCCCTAGACATAATAACTTCTATTTGCCTTTGATATTCTTCCCCAACGCTTGGGTATATGCCTGACAAGAGCTTGATCGTTTCTTTTGGCTTAGAATTTTTCACATAGATATTTCCAATTTTTATTTGGAGTTCTATTTTTTTCTCAGGGTTTGAGGTTTTCTTAACTATTTCTGTAAGAAGTTCTGCTGCTTTATCTAGCAGGTCAAGCTGTTCGTATTTTTTAGCAACACTTTCTGCAATTTTTTCATATACTGAATAACGTTCAATTACTGGTTTGTATTTTGCAAATAAACTAATAGTTTTTACAGTTGACTGATTTTCTGTGGTTGTTACGAAGTATTGCTCTAGGTAACTTCTTAGCAGTTGATGAAGCCCCAAAGAGACATCAAATTTTTTAAAACGAATTAAGAGGTCTTGGGTAAGGTCTATAATTCTTGGGTAATTTTTTTTCTTCTCTAGCTGCTTGATTAGTCTTAAGCAAATTTTCACTTCGATATCATGTCCGCGGGCTTGGGTGCGTAAAATATCTAGTTCTTTTATTAGCTCATCTTCGTTTGCTTCGCCATTTTCATGAAAATACGTTTCCAGCTTAGCTTCAGTTTGTAGGTCACTTGGGATAGTATAGGGGGTTTCATTTTTTGCAATTGGTAATAGTAGTTTGTATCCCTGGTCTTTATCTTCAAAGGTAAATACATGCATGGCTTTGTAGAAAGACATTATTGCTTTTGCGGATTCAGCTTGTGGCGTGATTTCTTGTAAAATAGTTTTTAAAAGTTTGATCTGACGAGATTCAAATAAATAAGGTACAAGTCTGGAAAAAATGTAATCCTTTAAATTTTGTGGGTAATTTTTAAGAATTGAAACCGTGCTTTCATTAAAGACAACCCTTTGATCAAGTTGGCACTGAGATAGTTTTCGCCATAAATTGATTTCTGGGGTGTTTGGTAGAGAGGATAAAGTTTCAATAGATGCTTTATGATTTTGCGACAAAAATTGGGAAAAACCTAAAATAATTTGATAAAAAAGAGAGTTTGTGAAATTTGGGGTTTCCTTGCCTAGTAAAAATATTGTTTGCGCGGCTTCGTTTCCTGCTCCTAGGGCAAGTTCAACCCATGCTTTTCTTAGAAGATGGAGGGATCTGTTTTTTGTATCTTGACGTGCTTTTTCAGCCAGAAAATTACGGAATTCGTAAGTGAAATCGCCAGTCTTTATAAAAGTGATGTTTGGAGGAAGATCGCTAATATTTTCAAGAAGTGCTTGAGAACGCAATAGTGGCTCTTTGGTTGGATAGTATGCTGCGTCATCTGTTTGTTTTTCGATAAAAAATTGATCGCTTTTTAAGTATAGACATGCTCCTTGTACGGATTCGTGGATATCTACATAGTGAGTATGTAAAGGGTCAAGACCGGTGTCAGGATGACCTGTCGGGATAACATTTAGTTCTTCTCCTGTTGGCATGTTCAATACTACAAAGGAGGTGTTGTTTGCATTAAGGATTTGAAAGTGTCCGGCTTCTTGATCAAAAGAAATTTGATTTGGGTTTGGATTATCTTTTAAAAGATAATCCGATACGATGTTAATTCCCCATCCTTTTTCAGTTTTAATAACGAATGGCATCATTTCAGCAGAAACTTCAAAAGAGAATATAATGCAGGGTCTAGAGGTTTGAATATCCGAAATTTTCTTGATAGAAATAAAACCTGCAGGCCATTCTTCTTGGGAAGGCAATACAATATCAGTTGCGGGTTGCTCAAGCTCCCAAACGGCATACCATTTTTGACCAAAAGAAAAAACTGCTAATTTACTGTTGCTGGCGTGATTTAGTTGTAAATATCTAGCGTTTCCTATGTTTGCGCAAAGAACAGATGGGGCAACAACTGTTTCAGTAGCATTTATGTGGCAAATGCTAAAAAATATAAAAAAAAGCTTGGCAACTAAGAAATGAATCATTAATGTGTATATTGCGCGTTAGCGTAAGTGTTAAGATCGCATACTTAAAAGTATAAGTGCGATTGAGAATTTTTCCAAATGATATCAGTGGTTGTGTAAGTAATAATGAAAATGCATCATATGCGTAAGCCCAAAATGAAAGGGCGCCCTTCAAGGCCTCCTTCATCAGGCACAAATCAAGACAGGCAGTATACAGGCGTTAACGAAGTTGGTCGCATTGATTCTAGATGTCGCCATAACGTGCAATACCTAAAACAATTTGTCGATAAATTTAATAATTTTGCTCGCGAATCTATATCTTCTGGTGATAGAGTGTCGGCAGAGAGTTTTTATCAGCACGCAGATCACTATCAACGTATATTGAACGAACGTCTGCAGGATCGACTTGTTGCTGAAAAAACGCAACGTGAAGTAGTGGAGGTTCCTGATGAATCCAGAAATGCTTACCCAATCGATGCAGCAAGCGCTACAAACAGCACAGATGCAAGCGATGAACAACCAAAACCAGCAGTTAAGTCCGTGGCACGTGCTGCACGCGCTGCTAGAATCGTCGAATGATCTAGGAAGTAGACTTCTTGAAAAATTAGGAGCGAATTTACCAAAATTAAAAGACGAGTGCATAAAAGAGATTGATCGTCTTCCAAAGGTTATAGGTGCAGCAGATCAGATGTACCTATCTAGAGAGCTGGCTCAAGTTCTAGAAACCGCTAATAGCAACGCAAAAAAGATTCAAGATAAATTTACCGGAGTTGATATGGTCATGCTTGCATTAAGCGTGACTACGCCTACTAAAGAATTTTTTGAAAAACATCATATTTCACCATCAAAACTTAATACGGCAATTAATGATATGCGAAAGGGGAAAAGTATGGATAGTCAAACAGCTGATGAGAATTTAGAAGCACTTGAAAAGTATGCTAGAGATCTTACGGATGTTGCCAAAAAAGGAAAACTAGATCCGGTTATTGGGCGTGATGAAGAGATTCGTCGAACCATTCAAGTATTGACGCGTCGTACAAAAAACAACCCTGTGTTGATTGGTGAGCCTGGCGTTGGAAAAACTGCCATTGCAGAGGGGCTTGCTTTGCGTATTGTAAATGGAGACGTGCCTGAGTCTATGAAAAACACACGTTTGATGGCGTTAGATTTGGGGGCTTTACTTGCAGGGGCAAAGTTTCGGGGGGATTTTGAGGAAAGATTAAAAGCAGTTCTGAATGAGATTACTAAGGCCGAAGGTGATGTCATATTGTTCATTGATGAGTTGCATACCCTTGTGGGTGCAGGAAAAACTGATGGAGCGATGGACGCTTCAAATATGTTAAAGCCAGCGTTGGCTAGGGGAGAACTGCACTGCATAGGTGCCACTACACTTGATGAGTACCGTTTGCACATTGAAAAAGATCCAGCACTTGCAAGGCGTTTTCAGCCAGTGATGGTCGAAGAACCAAGTGTTGAAGATAGTATTTCTATTTTGCGTGGTCTTAAAGAGAAGTATGAATTACACCATGGTATTCGCATAAGTGATAGTGCCATTGTGGCATCATGTGTTTATTCAAATCGCTATATAAGTGATCGCTTTTTGCCCGATAAGGCAATTGATTTGATGGATGAGGCAGCGAGTCGCTTGCGGATGATTGTGGATTCTAAACCAGAAGATATTGATGAATTAGATAGGCGTATTTTGCAGCTGAAGATTGAGCGTGAAGCATTAAAAAAGGAAACAGATGCAGCGTCAAAAGATCGCCTTGAAAAATTAGAAAAGGAACTTGCTGAATTAGAGGAAAAATCTGCAGAACTTTCAAAAGTTTGGCAGAAGGATAAAAAATCAATATCAGAAACAAGGCGATTAAAAGCAGAAATTGATAAACTAAAATCTGATGCAGAAATAGCCCAACGCCGTGGAGATTTGGCAAAAGCTGGCGAAATTATGTATGGAAAATTGCCAAATTTACAAATGACGCTAAATGATTTGCAAAAAAATGGCCATAGCGTGGGTGTGCAAGAACAAATAACAGCAGAAGATATTGCGTTAGTTGTGGCGCGTTGGACAGGAATTCCTGTTGAAAAAATGCTGGAGAGTGAAAAAGCAAAACTTCTAAAAATTGAAGACCATATTCATGAGCGTGTGATTGGACAAGACGATGCAATAACAGCGATTGCAAATGCAATACGGCGATCAAGAGCGGGACTTCAAGATCCAAATCGTCCGATGGGGTCATTTTTATTCTTAGGGCCAACAGGCGTTGGTAAAACAGAAGTTTGTAAAGCGTTGGCGGAATTTTTATTTGATGATGAAGCAAGCATGGTGCGCATTGATATGTCGGAATACATGGAAAAGCATAGTGTTGCACGATTGATTGGAGCGCCTCCTGGTTATGTGGGGTATGAGCAAGGTGGTGAGTTAACTGAAAGTATTCGTCGCAGGCCTTACGCTGTGATTTTATTTGATGAAGTTGAGAAAGCGCATCGCGATGTGTTTAATATATTGCTGCAAGTTCTAGATGATGGTCGTTTAACTGATTCGCAAGGGCGCACGGTTGATTTTAAAAATACAATTATCATTTTAACGTCAAATCTTGGATCTGAGGCGCTTGCGCATCAGCCAGACGGAGAGAATGTTATTATTCCTAAAGTGCGTGATCAAGTAATGCAGGTGGTACGTGAAGCGTTTCGTCCTGAATTTTTGAATCGTCTGGATGAGATGCTAATTTTTAATCGTTTGCAAAAAGCTGACATGGTGAAGATTGTTGAAATTCAACTGAAGCAGTTAGCAAAAAGATTAGAAGATAAAAAACTTATTCTAACTTGGGATGAAAAGGCAGCAGCAATATTGGCAGATTTGGGGTATGATCCCGTGTATGGTGCGCGTCCTTTAAAGCGTGTAATTCAAAAACTTGTGCAAGATCCTTTGGCTTTGAAAATTTTAGAAGGTACGGTAAAAGCCGGAGAGCAGTTGATTTTAACGCAAAAAGATGATGCACTTGAGATACGATAGCTATAGGTGGCGCACTGAAAAAGTTTGGGGTTTTGAATGCCTAATAAATTAAATTCTATTATTATGCTTGCCGTCGCTGTTGTGGTAGGTGTTGCTTTGCATAGTTTAGGTACGATTTTGGTGCCTTTTGTGGCAGGGTTTATAGGTGCGTATGTGTTAAATCGTCCGGTGACTGCTCTTGAAAAAGCAAAAATCCCAAGAGGTTTTGGTGCATTACTGATGATTCTCGCTGTGCTTTTCTTGCTTGGAATAATGATGATGGTTATGGTTCCTTTTTTACAAAAGGAGTTAATTCTTTTATCGCGAAGTATGCCAATGCTGGTGCAGCACTTTTACAGTTTAATAAATCCAATATTTGATTTTGCTGTTGAGCACCTTAACCCAGACCAAATTGAAAAAATAAAATCACATATTAGTGGGCAATTTAGTAGCATTATGATGTTGATGATTCAGTTTGCTATAGATGTATTTAGTAATGGCTTAGCCTTAGCAAATATTATTTCTCTTGTTGTGTTAACGCCGGTTGTTATGTTTTACATATTGAAAGATTGGCCAAGTTTTATTGAGGTTACAGGGGCACTTTTACCTAAAAAAAGTGCAAAAAAAATTATTCAGTATGTCCAGGTGATTGATAAAAATCTTTCAAGTTATGCTAAGGGACAACTACTTGTTTGTGTGATTTTAGCTGTTTTATACTCAGTAGGATTAACGATTGTAGGTCATAAAAACGCTATATCTGTAGGAATATTCACTGGATGTATTTCTTTTATTCCCTACATTGGCGCTTTAATTGGATTTTTATTTGCTACACTGATTCATTTAGGCAGTTTCGATACCTGGAATCCGCTTATTTCTATAGGATTGGTCTTTATGATTGTGCAAGCTATTGAAGGAAATTTTTTAACACCGCGATTTGTTGGTGGCCGTATTGGCGTGCCACCAGTTTGGGTTCTGTTTAGTTTGCTTGCAGGAGCTACGTGGTTTGGATTTTTTGGTATTGTTCTGGCATTACCAGCCGCTGCAATTATTAGTACGATTGTGCGTGCGTTTTGGAAAGAGTGGAAGTGGGATTAAAAAATTCACTTTTATACTCAATAACGTTAAGATAACAACAACAAAATAAAGAAAATTACTTTATGAAAGGTATCCGCCTAACGGATTCTGAAGTGCTTACCATATGTAAAATTTTTCGCTCTCACTTTTTGGCGAGCGATCATTTGTGGATATTTGGATCGCGCGTAGATTTAAATAAACGAGGCGGAGATATAGATTTGTATATTGAAACAAAAATGTCTGCTGAAAATGCCAGTGAAGCCAGGATAAAATTTCTGACGAATTTAGAAATAGCGCTTGGAGAGCAAAAAATTGATGTGGTTTTGAAAATAGCGGGATTCGATTTGCCAATTTATGAAGTTGCAAAAGAAGAAGGAATCAAACTGTTATGAACTTTAGAGATTTATTGAAGGAAGAGCTAACGATTTGCCAAATTCATATTGATAGATTGAATTTAGCCATAGGCAGGATTGAGCGATTTTATCCTTTATTCAAACCAAGAGATTGCTTGCTTTTTGGGAATCTCTATTTGCTTATATTGAAAAGAATATTCTCAAAAAATAAGTTAGACTCGCTTAATTTATGCTTAAAGAAATTACAACGCATCTTATTCAGCAATATAATCCGGAAGCAATATTGATGCACGGTTCAAGAGTTCGTGGTGATTATGTGCAAACAAGCGATTATGATTTAACGGTCATTGCTGCTGAGCCTGAGAAAATTGTGCCACACATTTATAATGGCTGTTCTTTAGGTGTGAGTGGGATAATTGTTACCACCCAGATTATTGAAACAGCTAGTAAAGTGCCTATTTGGCCCCTTGAAATACTTTTTGAAGATAATAACAAGATTGGTTCAATGTTACGTCAGCAAACTTATGCAAAATTTTTGAAAGGGCCTGGCCCTTTAGCAAGTAAAGAATGGGAGAATAGGCGCAATTATACTCAACGGCTTTTTGACAGACTATCTGCTAGAGGTGCTGAACTTATGGTGAGAAATTATTATTTAGGTGATTTTTACGAGCGCATAGTTCGATATTGGTTTGAAAAAAATTGTAAATGGACGGTTTCTTTTTTTAGAGCGCTGACAATTATTGAAGAAGCAGATGCAGATTTTTATAAGAATTTAGAAGGGGTATGGACAGAGGATTATCTTATTAATGCTAGGCAACTATTTGAAAAAATTTTTGAATAAGATTTTGTGGGAAGAGTGGGGGTGAAAAGCAGCCATTATAGCCTGCTTTTAATTTCAGATTTTTTAATTATTTATAAATTCACCCCAAAAAGCGGCGCCAATTTCTAGTGGGAATTTTGTATCTTGATTGGTTAAAACAATAATTCCTACGTCTGATCCGGGTACGAATCCTATTAATGATCGAATACCGTTTATAAAACTGCAGTGAAAAATAAAATCTTTTTCGGGTTGATCTTTGACTTTATTAATACGCCATCCAAGTGCGTAATAGGATTCGATGTTTTTTCTGTCAATAGGCCATTTTGTTGGTGAATTAGCGAAATTTGAATTTTCAACGACTGGAGCAAACATGCGGTCTAAGGTTTGCTGAGAAATGAGATCGGGCCTGTACCCAAAACAAAGTTTAAAAATTTCAATCATTCCATTTATGGATGCAAAAACACCAGCGGCGGCAGGAACTGTTTTTGGGTAGTAAGGGGGGAACTGCAGTGGAACTTTTGTATGCCTGCCTTTTATCTTTTTTATAGCGTGCGGGAATGCAAGTTTTTTATGGTTATCAACTTTTGATAGTTGAATTTCTTGAGTTCCAAGAACATCGCATAGATTTTTAATGGCAACTTCTATGCTTAGTTTTTTTAAATTTAATGCCTCTTCTGCTAGGCTGTAAATGGCATTGCTGTAATAATAATATTTTCCAGGTTCATTATTCGGTACCTCGTTTTTTAGAATATTAAGCATCTCAGTTCGACTAAGGCCTTTTTCAATGTGGATATCTCCTCGGAAATCATAACCTGTTGAATGGCTTAAGATATGGGCTAAATTCACAGGGTGGGCCATGCAATGCAACTGAAATTTTTCATCAAGATCTACAAGCCCTTTATCAACTAACAGGGCAATTGCGATTGCTGAAACGGGCTTTGAAACAGATGCTAGGGGAAATAAGGTGTGTTCTGTAACGGGGCCCTTTTTTCCTTTTTGGTAACCAAAGGTTGTTTTGTAGATAACGTGCCCTTTGTGTAAAATGGCAACTGCACCGCCTTGTAAGCTGGATTTTTGAGACTCAATGTGACTTATGAAATCACTAAGTTTTAATAGAATTTCCTGGGAAGCGTTAGTTTGTACGAATAGCGGTGCAACGAAGAATATGACGAGAAAACGAAGGAAAGTATTCAAGAATTTCTCTCTAGATATCAATTATCATATTATTAATATAAACGATATGCTATGCATCAACCAACTTAATTTCAATGCGTTTAACTGATTTTCCTGGATGGGAGCGTTTTTGAATCAAGTATTCGGCTCAAAAATACAGGTATTATTGAGCCGAATATTTCTGGATTTGGCTCAGTCGGGAATAAGGGTCATACTTTTTATTGTTCCGTTGTCATTCCACGCCACTCTATCGGACGAATCCTTGTCGATCTTTGGGTCAGTAACGGACAGGCCTGCGTCTGTAAGATCTGGGACGAGTTTCTTTACAGGATCTCCAGTCTTTGTCCAAGGGGAAGGCAGTGCGTAAGTCTTATTTTGAGTTGTCAGTACCGAGAATTCATGAGGTGGTTCTCCGCAGAGCCAAGGATTAAAATGAAGGTCTTTAAAGACCTTATGAGGAGGTTCTTGTGGATTTAAATTGTGTGGATCATAGGGATCTGCCTCATTAGTAACAGAAAAGGCTAAATTAACATTGATAAGTATGAATAAAAATACGTTATTTATCATTTAATATTTATCCTGCGTTTATTCTAAAATTATACCTATTGAACCCTCTGCAAAATATGAGAAGAAGAGTTTAAAAAGAGGGTGAAGGTAAAGGG
>VFQS010001502.1_pt1 | contig 21259 bp, 17 predicted proteins | sample 3512361 | NCBI WGS metagenome assembly VFQS01 (sample SAMN10412375, study PRJNA504923) | tailings metagenome | isolation source: Relicate 1 Philex TSF3 active mining | place: Philippines
AGTCGAATCGGGTAGGCAAGATGCCTTACTTTCTCCCAGCGCATGATCCTGATTTCTTGCATGGATAAATCATAAACTGCTATTGTTATGGCCTATGATTCGAATCACTGAGCTCCGCCTGCCAATTGATCATGCGCCAGAAGCGCTTGAAGCAGAAATTCTGAAGAAGCTTGCCATTGCACCCAAGGATCTCGTGCAGTTTGAAGTGTTTAAACGTAGTTACGATGCTCGTAAAAATAGTGCGCTCACCTTTATCTACACTATCGATGCATCCGTGCGGGATGAGGCCGGCGTTCTTAAACAGCATGCGCATGATCCCCATGTGCGACCAAGTCCTGATACGTCGTATCACTTTGTTATTCAGCAGAGTCATAATCCAGCAACAAAATCTCCACTGCGACCCGTCGTGATTGGTTTTGGACCCTGCGGGATCTTTGCGGCACTCCTTTTGGCGCAAATGGGATTTAGGCCCATTGTGCTTGAGCGCGGTAAGGCGGTGCGTGAGCGCACCCAAGACACCTGGGGCCTTTGGCGTAAAAAGATTTTGAACCCGGAATCCAATGTGCAGTTTGGTGAGGGTGGGGCAGGCACCTTCTCCGATGGCAAGCTATGGAGCCAAGTGAAAGATCCCAAGTTCTATGGTCGTAAGGTCTTACACGAGTTTGTGAAAGCAGGGGCTCCCGAAGAAATTCTGTACGTCTCAAAACCCCACATTGGCACCTTTCGGCTGGTGGGGATGGTGGAGAAGATCCGCCAAGAAATCATTGATCTGGGTGGTGAAGTGCGCTTTGGTCAAAAGGTAGTGGGATTTGACATCGACAATCACGTATTGAAGGGTTTGAAATTGGAAAGCGGCGAGTATCTCCAAGTCGATCACGTGGTTTTGGCCCTTGGCCATAGTGCACGGGATACCTTCCAAGAGCTCTTTAATGCCGGAGTCTATATGGAAGCTAAGCCATTCTCGGTGGGCTTTCGCATTGAGCATCCACAATCCGTGATTGATCGTGCCCGCTTAGGACCGCATGCGGGTCATCCCCTTATTGGTGCCGCGGACTATAAGCTCGTGCACCACGCTAGTAACGGGCGCTCAGTCTATAGCTTTTGTATGTGCCCAGGCGGTACGGTCGTGGCTGCAACGTCGGAACTCAATCGCGTGGTCACCAACGGCATGAGTCAGTACTCACGCAATGAGCGCAATGCCAATGCGGGGATTGTGGTGGGGATTGATCCGAGTGATTATCCCGGTGGGCCGCTCGCTGGCATTGATTTTCAACGCGAGCTGGAATCGAGAGCGTATACCTTGGGTGGCTCGACCTATGAAGCTCCCGGACAACTGGTGGGTGATTTCTTACAAGGCAAGCCATCGACGGAATTTGGTACTGTCATTCCATCGTATAAACCGGGCGTGCATCTCACCGATCTCGCCACGAGCCTGCCGAGCTATGCGATTGAAGCGATTCGGGAGGCGATCCCCGCCTTTGAGAAAAAGATTAAGGGTTTTGCCATGCCGGACGCAGTGCTGACCGGTGTGGAGACCCGAACTTCATCGCCACTCCAAATTAAGCGGGGGCCCAATTATCAAAGCATCAATACGAGAGGTCTTTACCCAGCCGGAGAAGGTGCAGGGTATGCCGGTGGAATTATGTCCGCAGGAATTGATGGTATCAAAGTCGCTGAAGCTATTGCTCTGGATCTCACCAGCACCTAATTAGATCTCGATATTGTCGAGTACGGAATCGGTGAGGTGACTCGTATCGCCCCAGCGTTCAATTGACCAGGCATTGCCATCATGGACAATCCAATTAAGCGAGGTATTGGGAACTACCGCAACACGCTCAGCATCTAAGGCTTGCTGAGTGACGATGCGGTAGATCATATCGAGTGATCCACCATGACTCACCGCCAAAATTTGTTCGCCCGTATGTTTCATTAATAAATGATCGAGCATGCGTTTCATCCGATTATGAAACTGCACAATGCTCTCACCGCCGCCCAAATCAAAGTCTAAATCGCGGGCGACGTGACGTTGCCATAAAGTGGGTTCCACCTGAGGCGCATCCGCCAAAAGGAGCCCTTGCAATTTACCCACATGGCGCTCGCGTAGATCGGGGTGGATGGTGATATCTAACGATTGAGGACTGGCAATCGCCTTGGCAGTATGAAAAGCCCGCTCCAAATCACTCGAGTAGATGCGATCAAAGCGATACCCAGTGCGAAGCAATGCCTTAGCTAATCGTTCGGCCTGCATTACGCCGTGAGCATTAAGAGGGATGTCGGTATGACCTTGCATGCGTTTCTCAACATTCCAGTCGGTTTCCCCGTGACGAACAAAACAGATTTTGGTCAGTTGTCTCATAGGGTAGATTGTATTGCTCTCACCATTTAAGTAGAAAAATCAGCATTGAGGGAAGTAAATTCAACTAATATAGTAAAAGTATCTAAATCAACATTAGAGGCGGAGATTTCATGATCTGGCTACGACTAATCCTAAGCATGGTTTTATTAAATGCCGGCATTTGTTGGGCCCAGCCAAATACAACAGCATCCATTCGTTTGCAATTAGCATGGTCGCATCAAAGCCAGTTTGCTGGAGTCTATGTAGCCCAAATTCGTAAGCACTTTGAAAACGAAGGACTTGATGTGATTACATTTCCTGGAGGGTCAGGTATCAATCCTCTCCAGGAGCTTCAAATTGGTAACGCCGATGTAGCCATCTCTTGGTTTAACAATGCCTTTGAGCTTTCCAAGCCTGGTCAGCGAGTGATTAACATTGCGCAGTTATTTTCGGGGTCGGCACTCAATATTATTTGCCGAATCAGTGCGGGCGTCTATGTGCCTAGGGATGTTCAAGGTAAACGCATTGGCGTCTGGGGCGTTGGCGACCAAGAGATTCTCTATGAACTTCTAGACCAACTCAGTATTCCAAGAAATTCAGTCGAAGTCGTGATGCAGCGCTCCAATGGTGAGGATTTGATCGATGGTAATGTCGCGTGTGCCACTGCCATGTCCTATAACGAGTATTGGAAAATTTTGCACTCGGGTATTCCAAGTGCAGATTTGGTGGTGGTGGATCCGCAAAAATATGGCACCATCAATATTGAAGACGGATTGTATGTGATGAGCGATCGCCTTGAAGACCCCATCTTTCGGGAGCAAATGGTTCGTCTGATTCGGGCGCTACGCAAAGGGTGGTCTGAAGCTCGCATCGCCCCAACGCTTGCCGCGCAATCCGTGCAAAAAATTGCTCCCCATTTGGATCCGGCTCAACAGCTGCACATGTTACAAGTAGTATTGGATTTAGTCCCCAAAGAGAACAAACAGTTTGGACTATTTAACCTCGCCTATTTTGATAAAAGTGTGCGTCGCTTAAGTACTGTGTCAAAAAATTCGGATGTAGATCCTCGTACACTGTGGACCCATCAAATATGGAATCAATTGCAAAAAGAGGATGGTCGAAAATTACCACTCACCGAAGCAACTCGCTTTTATGTCACGGAGATTGTGAAGTCCACTTGGTTTAAGTTACTCATTTATTTATCCGTTTTTACTTTTGCTCTATCGGGAACCTTAGAGGGTATGAATCGCAACTACGATCTTTGGGGGCGGTTGGTATTGGCCTTCCTATCGGGCCTTGGCGGTGGAACCCTAAGAGACATCATTATTGGGGGAGAGCGCTTAGACTTCTATTACGTACGAGATGTCGTCTTCCCCACTGGTATTTTGCTGATTGTTATTACTGCTAGTCTGATTGGCTTGCGTTATCGCGATTTTCATCATTCGGAGACATTCAAGACTGTCAAAAAATACACGGACGTGATTGGCTTTGCTGGTTTAGCCACCTTGGGCGCAATGCTGGCCCTTGCTGCGGGAATGGCTTGGTTTTGGGCGCCTATTTGTGCGGCGCTCTCCTGCGCCGGCGGCGGTGTCTTACGCGATGTGTTGGTCAATCAAGAGCCGCATACTTTTAAAGGCGTGATTTATGAGGAGGCGGCAGTTGCGGGTGGTTTGGTGCTGACTGGAGGGCTCTTTATCGCCAATTACTATGAATCAAGCCCAATACCAGTTGTGCTGACAGTGGGGTTTACATTTATCTTCTTAGTTGGCTTACGACTAGCCATTTACCGTTATAAGCTGCAGTACCCCGAGATCCTTGGAGGGCCCAAAAAAACCAACTAAGCCCAAACTCAGCCCAGTGAACGACTGAGGGATTGTTTTAATGCGTAGATTTAATGCTTACATCTCGGTCTGGTAGATGAGACCTGCATGCTCGCGCAGCGCATGAAACTCGATCTGTTCCCAGCGCTGCTGCGCCACATCGAGCTCGGACTTGTGCGCCGCCAAAAAGACCGAGGCGCCGACCACATCCTCAGCCATGCGGTGACTGTTCTCAGTAATGAACTTTTTGAGGGCGACTGGATCTTCGGAAGTCACCCACCTCGCCATGGTGTAGCGGGCGGGCAATAAACGTACCTCGGCGCCATATTCGGATTGCAAGCGGTGTGCCACGACCTCAAACTGCAACTGACCAAAGGCGCCTAAGAGCATCGTGCCACCACTCATGGGGCGAAAGACTTGAATGGCACCTTCTTCGCCGAGCTGCATCAGGCCCGTACGCAGTTGTTTATTGCGCATCGGGTCCGCCGCTTCGACCATCCGAAAAATCTCAGGGGCGAAAAAGGGTAGACCCGTAAATTGTAGTTCTTCCCCTTCGGTGAGCGTATCGCCTAAATGCAAGAGACCATGATTGGGTAAACCAATAATGTCACCCGGAAAGGCTTCATCCAAAATATCGCGCCGTTGCGATAAAAAGGAGAGCGCATTGTTGGTGCGAATCTCTTTGCCATTACGCACAATCTTGAGTTTCATGCCGCGCTCGAAGTGACCCGAGCAGATGCGCAAGAACGCAACACGATCGCGGTGTGCGGGATCCATATTGGCTTGGATCTTAAACACGACAGCCGTAAATTTTTTCTCATGGGGATCGACCTGGCGTTGGACTGCCTTGCGCGATCCAGGCCCTGGAGCCAGATCCACCAAGGTGTTCAAGATCTCACGTACACCAAAGTTATTAATCGCAGAGCCAAAGAACACGGGCGATTGCTCTCCTGCCAAGAACGCCTCACGATCAAAAGCAGGCATGGCATTTTTGACAAGATCAACTTCGGCCAAGGCTTCTTCTAACTCGGCACCGAAGCGCTCTTTGAGCATCGGATCATCTAAAGACACCACGAGGTTCGAGTCTTCAGTAACGCGATCTTCACCGGCTTTAAAGAGACGCATTTGATTGTTAATGATATCGATCACCCCAGCAAAGGATTTGCCCATACCCACCGGCCAAGTAAAGGGCACAACGGCCATACCGAGCGCTGCTTCAATCTCATCCATGAGATCCAGTGGTTTTTTGACCTCACGATCGAGCTTATTAATGAAAGTGACCAAAGGAGTATGGCGTGCACGACACACATCAATCAAACGCCGGGTTTGTGGTTCCACACCGTTCGCTGCATCAATCACCATGAGGGCCGAGTCGACTGCAGTTAAGACCCGATACGTATCTTCGGAGAAGTCTTGGTGACCGGGGGTATCTAGAAGATTAATGATGGCATTGCGGTACTCCATTTGCATCACCGAGCTCGCAACCGAAATACCGCGCTGCTTCTCAATTTCCATCCAGTCCGAAGTGGCATGGCGGCTCGCTTTTCTAGCCTTCACACTGCCGGCAATTTGAATCGCACCTGCATACAAGAGAAGTTTCTCGGTAAGCGTGGTCTTACCCGCATCGGGGTGCGAGATGATGGCAAAGCTTCTACGACGCGCAACCTCATCCAACGTGGATAAGGAGGATGTTGAATCGGGGGAGTTAATGGAGCACCTCAGGAAAACCATCATTATAAGGTGCTTCACCCCATTAAACCGTTGATAATGATGGGTTATGGCACTTATTACTCTGACGGACGCCAAGCTCGCATTCGGTCATCATCCCCTACTCAATCAAACCAACTTTGCACTCGAGGAAGGTGAGCGCGTGGGCCTCATTGGGCGCAATGGCACGGGGAAATCATCCTTTCTAAAGATCCTCGCTGCTATTGAAAAGCTCGACGATGGATTGATTCAAGTACAACAAGATCTGCGCATTGCCTATGTAGCTCAAGAACCCCTCTTGAATGCCAAACAAACCATTTTTGAGGCAGCTTCTGAGGGTTTAGTGACGATTAAGCAAATCCGATCCGAATATGAAACCCTTGCGCAAGCCGATTGGAATGAAGCTAATCAAGAGCGTCTCGATCAACTGCAGTCCCAGCTTGATGCGACGCATGGTTGGAACTGGGAGCAACGCGTCTCTGAAATCCTCAATCGCTTACATCTTAGTGCCGATCAAACCATCGGAACTCTGTCAGGTGGTACCAAAAAACGCGTTGCGCTCGCACAAGCTCTCGTGACTCAACCGGATGTACTCTTACTCGATGAGCCGACCAACCACTTGGATTTAGATTCGATTACCTGGCTTGAAGGGCTTCTGAATGAGTACGCTGGGTCGATTGTTTTTATTACTCATGATCGCAGCTTTTTAGATCAAGTCGCCACCCGCATTGTGGAGCTCGATCGCGGAGTACTTCGCAGTTACCCTGGCAACTACTCTCGTTATGAGTTTGTTAAAGAGGAAGAGCTCAATGCTGAAGCGCTCGCCAATGCACGAGCCGATAAATTACTGGCGCAAGAAGAAGTGTGGGTTCGAAAAGGGGTGGAAGCTAGACGTACCCGCAGCGTAGGCCGTGTGGCCCGCCTTGAAAAACTGCGAGCCATGCGGGCTGAGCGACGCAATGCCATGGGGCAGGTGAAGCTCTCAATTGCTTCTGGTGAGCGCAGTGGCAAGATCGTGGCAGACCTCGATACCATCTCTAAGTCCTATCAAAAACCGATTGTCAGAAATTTCACTGCCACGATTTTGCGCGGCGATAAGGTGGGCATTTTGGGTCCTAATGGCGCAGGTAAAACCACGCTCCTGAAATTAATTCTCGGGGAGATTGCCCCCGACGCTGGGACTGCTAAATTAGGGACGCGCATTGAGGTAGCCTACTTTGACCAAATGCGCGAGAGCCTCAATCTTGAAGCGACGCTCGAAGACTTTATCAGTCCCGGTAGTGAGTGGGTCGAGATTGGTAATCAGCGCAAGCACGTAAAGAGCTATTTGGGGGATTTCCTATTTGCACCTGAGCGCACCAATTCACCCATCAAAACCCTTTCTGGCGGTGAGCGTAATCGCTTATTACTCGCAAGACTCTTTACTAGACCTGCCAATGTGCTGGTCCTTGATGAACCCACCAATGATCTCGATATTGATACCTTGGATCTCTTAGAGCAACTTCTGCAAGACTATCAAGGTACCGTTTTTTTAGTCAGTCACGATCGAACCTTCTTGGATAACGTGGTCACTAGCATGATTGCATACGAAGGCGATGCGATGTGGCGTGAGTACGAGGGTGGTTACGAGGATTACAAAGTTCAGAAAGAGCGGTCTGCTGTTATTGCTTCAGCCAAAGATCCAAAGCCAGTGGAAGTCAAAGTGCCGGTGAAGTCAGGTTCCACTGCGAGCACAACGAAATCAAAACTAAGCAGTAAAGAAAAGATTGAGCTTGAGCAATTGCCTATAAAAATTGATGAATTGGAGCAGGAACAACTACTGATTAATCAGCAACTAGCTGATCCAGAGATTTATAAAAGCGATCCTAAATTAACAATTTCTCTCAAAGAAAAGTTAGTCACAATCAATAATCAGCTTGAATTAACAATGAGTCGCTGGGAGTTTTTATTGGAACGCTCTGATTCATAAGGTGATACATAAATGACAGACACATTTTTTCAAACACGCCTTGGAGTGGGCACCTGGCAAATGGGTGAGAGCGCTCGCTCAGAAGCCCAAGAAGTTACTGCGATTGCGTCCGCCATTGAGATGGGCTATCAACTCATCGATACCGCTGAAATGTACGGCTCTGGCCAAGCCGAAACTCTGATTGGTAAAGCCTTGCAGCGGGTTGGCAAAAGTGCGCGTGATCATCTCCAAATTGTGAGTAAGGTTTTGCCTAGTAATGCCAGTACCAAAGGAACCATCACTGCTTGCGAGCGCTCCATCCAACGGATGGGCTGCGAGTATATTGACTGCTATCTTCTGCATTGGCAGGGCTCTTATCCTTATGAAGCGACCCTGGAGGGATTCATCAAACTCCAGGAGCGAGGACTGATTCGTAGTTATGGCATTAGTAACTTCGATGCACCCGATGTGAACGATTGGCTCGAAGCGGAGCAAAACTTAGGTAGCCCCTACCAAACCGTATGCAATCAAGTCTATTACGCCTTGAATGCCCGGGGGATTGAATACGATCTATTACCTCTTCTAGAGGAAAAAGGAATGGCATTGATGGCTTACTCGCCCTTGGGAGCCGGAGAGTTAATACACGATCCCAAGCTCATTGCGCTTGCAACAGAAGTGGGTTTGACTCCAGCACAACTAGCGCTCACTTGGGTCTTGCGCCAACCCAACGCGGTAGCGATTCCGAAAACCGTTCATCTGGAGCGACTCAAAGAAAACTTGGATTCAGCAAATTTGGTAATGGATAGTGATTTACTCGATGCGCTCAACCGGATATTTCCTGCACCAACCCAAAAGAAACCACTCATGGTGATTTAAGGGGTAGCAGGATTACCCAGCGCGTTGCATCGTGGGGTTATCAAAGACCCCCTCCAGGCGATCCTCAAGCTCTTCACTCGCTTGCTTCATCGCCGCTCGCATTTCATCATCGGGCTGCCAGTAATTACGGTTCGATGCTTCCATGAGGCGATTGGCCATGCGTGCGGAGGCGGTGGGATTCAATTGCGCTAAGCGCTCACGCATCTTCGGATCCAAAATAAAGGTCTGGGTCAGCTGCTTATAGACCCAGGGTTGTACTTGGCCCGTAGTCGCTGACCAACCCATGGTATTGGTGATATGAACCTCAATCTGTCTGACACCTTCGTAACCGTGTTTGAGCATGCCCTCGAACCACTTGGGATTGAGCATACGCGTACGTGTTTCTAGTGAGACCTGCTCAGAAAGCGTTCGTACCACCCCTTCACCTTGGGTTTGATCACCGATATACACCGGAATCTCTTCACCCCCCTTGGCACGTTTCACGGCCTTCGTAATACCACCCAAGGTATCAAAGTAATTATCGATGGTCGTCACCCCGAGTTCCATCGACTCTAAGTTTTGATAACTCATGCTGACATCCGCTAAGACGCTCTTCAGAAGAGCGTTATTGCAAACGGGTTTACCCGATTTGCCATAGGCAAAACCCTTGCGGCGCATATAGGTCTCGGCGAGTTCATCGTCTTCATCCCATACGCTGTGCTCAACCAAGTGATTGACGTTTGCCCCATAAGTGCCATCGGCATTGCCATAGACCCGCAACGCTGCGGTCTCAAGATCACAGCCGTGCTCTGCCATATAAGCGAGCGCGTGTTTGCGTACAAAGTTTTGTTCGATCGGTTCATCTGCAGCTGCAGCGAGATACGCTGCTTCAGCCAAGAGCTTAATTTGTAAGGGCATCAGATCACGAAAGATCCCCGAGAGGGTGATTACTACATCAATGCGTGGGCGACCGAGTTCTGCGAGTGGAATGAGGGTGGCTCCTGCTAAACGACCATAGCCATCAAAGCGTGGCAATGCTCCTAGAAGAGCCAATGCCTGACCAATCTGCCCACCTTCGGATTTGAGGTTGTCGCTGCCCCACAGTACCAGTGCAATCGATTCGGGAAGCGCCTTGGCATCATCGATATGCCGTTGCAAAATCTTCTGGGCTTGCTTAGCCCCATCTTTCACTGCAAAGGCACTTGGAATACGGAAAGGATCAAAGCCGTGTAAATTACGACCGGAGGGAAGCACCTCGGGGTTGCGCATTACATCGCCACCCGGTGCCGGCCGAATAAAGCGGCCATCAAGCGCCTTCAGAATGCTGGGGATCTCGGTCTCTTCTTGGATCTGCTGGTCCCAATGCTTTAGTTTCTCCAAAATCGTAATCGCTTCTTCTCTGGCAAGCTCATGAAGATCGGTATTCTTGTTCACAATGTTTTGGATCGATTTACCCTGCACCAATTGGGTAATCGCAGAATTCGGTAAGGTTTGACTAAAGGAACCAATCGCCATGGCGCTTAATAAATCCACACGCTCGGATTCACTGGGGGTGGTGCCGACCACGTGCATGCCATGCGGAATTAAGGTGTACTCCAACTCCAAAATCTGCTCAAAGAGTTTGGTAATGTGTTGTTGGATAAGGTCGGCATCGCGCACATCCCATAGCGGCTCTGCTTTGCATAAATCCATTTGCGCTGCCTGCGCCTGAATCAGTGCCGCTAAGTCATGATCCTCCTCCTCGCCACGCTGCTCAGGGGCGAGACCGCGCCAGCGCTCAATCGAGGTTTTGAGATCGGCAAGTCCTGCATAAATCCCTGCCTGGGTCACGGGTGGCGTCAGGTAGCTAATCAGCGTGGCACCTGCGCGACGTTTGGCCAGTGCGCCTTCGGAAGGGTTATTGGATGCATAGAGGTAAAAGTTGGGTAGATCGCTAATCAAGCGATCGGGCCAGCAGGAGCCACTCATGCCTGCTTGTTTACCAGGCATAAATTCAAGGGCGCCGTGAGTGCCGAAGTGCAAAACCGCATTGGCAGCAAAGTCTTCGCGCAAGTAACGATAAAACGCAGAGAATGCATGTGTAGGTGCAAAGCCTTTTTCAAAGAGAAGGCGCATCGGATCGCCTTCAAACCCAAAGCCGGGTTGCACGGTCACCAAGACGTTGCCGTATTGTTTACCCAAAACAAAAATACCCGAGCCATTACTCCATTGCTTACCAGGGGCTGGGCCCCACTGCGCTTCAATCTCACTGAGCCAACGCTCGCGCTTGACATGATCGTCGGCACTAATGATGGTGTGGACATTGGCCTCTGCACCATATTGCTGAGCATTGCCCTCAATAATTTCTTTGCGCAAGGCTTCCGGAGTTTCTGGCACGGTGAGCGTGTAACCATCGGCTTTGAGTCCCAACATAGTTTGGTGTAAGGACTCAAAGACATTGAGGTAAGCGGCAGTGCCAGTATGCCCAGCATTGGGTGGGAAATTAAAAATCACTAGACCCACTTTACGATTGGCTTTATCCGAGTTGCGCAGATCCACCAACTTAGCGGTTCGAGATGCAAGCATCGCAGTGCGCTCGACACAAGTAAACATATCTTGCGGGTTGTGGTCTTCGGTAAAGGTGCAACGTTGATGGCAACCGGTGCAGGTAGTGCCTGCCGCACCAGGTCGACCGCCATACACCATTGGTTGAGTGGCGCCATCGAGTTCAGGGATCGCCACCATAATGGTGCTTTCCACCGGCATCAAACCCCGATCAGATCCACCCCACTGGGTGAGTGTTTGGAACTCTACGGGATGCGCTGCGATATAAGGCACATCAAGCTTAGCAAGCACCTCTTCGGCCGCTTTGGCATCGTTATACGCTGGGCCACCGACTAATGAGAAACCGGTCAGTGAGATCACCGCATCGACCGTCACCTGATGATTTTTCATGAAGTAGGTGTCAATCGCGGGGCGCGCATCTAGCCCTGCAGCAAAGGCGGGCACGACTTGTAGCCCATGCGCCTCTAACGCAGCAATCACAGGATCGTAATGACCACTGTTGCCGGAGACCAAGTAGGATCGTAGTAATAAGAGACCAACCCGACCACGACGTTTGCTATCGGGAATTACCTTTGGCAAATCGGAGAGCTTTTCACTCAGACGATTTTTCATGCGGGGGTGATAGACGCCGAGATCGGGATACTCCACGGGATCAGTGGGTTTTGCTAAGCCACGCAGGACCTCACGCGGACCTGCTGCATAGCGATTAATCAGGTAGCTAAAGAGATTGAATAAGTTTTCTTCTGAGCCGCCCAACCAATATTGCAGGGTTAAAAAATACACCCGCACATCTTGCGCGGTTCCTGGGATCCATTTCAGGATTTGGGGAATGAGCCGCAACACCTTCATTTGCTTGGCGCCCGAACTGGTTTGCTTCTCGCCCTCGTTCTTGGGTTTGGGACGCAGTTTCTTGAGGATTGCCATCGGCCCACTAGCAGGCTTACTCATATCAAGCTTGCCAATCTTGGTGAGTTTCACGACATCGCCGGCTGACATTGCACAGACCATCGCATCGCAATCATCGCGCTTGGCTTTTAAGGCCTCAAAGACCGGGAGGTAGTGGTCTTCCATGAACAACATGGTGGCAAGTACGATATCGCCATGGGCAATGTCATTAACTGCTTTTTCAGTGAGCTCTGGATTGCCGGTAAATTCGCTAGCGGCATGGATCTGCAATGACAGACCGGGGATGACGCGTTGGAGCTGAAATTGGGCGCGCCTTGCCGCACTGTTTAAGTGCGTGTCCATAGTCACCAATACCAAACGAATGGGAACGGCTTCCTTCTTGGACTTGGATTGAACGGCCATAGCTGCCTAACTCGGGTGGGACTCCTCTTTTTATATTGAATTGTGCTAAATGTGTCAACTTTTATTGACACTTATACCTGTATTAGGTACTAAAACAAGGGTTAACCCTTAAAAGTAATCATTCATGGAGATAAATAGTCGAAAGATCTATAAATGACACACAACCAATTGACGCATAAATAGGCCTGATTTTTTTACCTCAGGTCTAGCCTGAAGCGCCACAGAAGACAATCGGAGCGTGCATGGCTTTATGGCGATATGCCAGTCTCATCAAAGAAAAGTTATTTTCTGGCGATGAGGACAACCAAAGAAAAAGACCCAAGGGTTCGGAGTGGGAGAGTTGTGTTCAGGAGGTTCATGATGAGAACTCCTCCCGCATTTCTAAAATCGCAAGTGATATTGGCAATCGACCGCTGCGTATTAATGCAGGACCGGATGAGCATCTGGATTGGCTCATGCAGACCATTGAAACCAATGTCATCCCGCGACTACTTGTAAGTCACTCAAACTCTCCCGAGGCTAATCGCTCTCCCGTAATGAGTATTCGGCTCAATGATGAGAGCCGTGTTGATGAACTAACGCAACTGGTGTTGCAAGATGACGCTAGTAAAGCAGCCAAGTTTGTACAGGATCTATACGAGCAGGGTGTCCCACTCGATGAAATCTATCTTCGTTTGTTAGCGCCAGTCGCAAGACGATTGGGCGTGATGTGGGAAGAGGATCGCGCAAGCTTTACTCAGGTCACCACGGCGATGTGGCGGATTAAGCAATTGATTTATGACTTTAGCCCCCTGTTTCAGGAATTTGCCAGAACTGATGAGAAGGCGCCGCACGCAATGCTAGTACCCCTACCAGGATCGCAGCATACGCTTGGGTTATTTATTGTTTCTGAGTTTTTCAGACGAGGCGGATGGAAAGTGTGGGGCGAGTTAGCCGCAAGCGATGGTGAAATTATTGTGGCGATCAAAACCCAATTCTTTGACTTGGTGGGATTGTCTGTTAGCACCGAAGACCAAATACCAGCCCTCAAACGATTTATTCAACTGCTAAAAGAAGAATCTCTAAATCCAAAGGTTGGTGTAATGGTGGGCGGCCCAATCTTCATTGCCCGCCCAGAATTAAGACAGGGCATCGCAGCCGACATCGTTGGTCTGGACGCAGAGGAGGCTCTGGCGCAGGCGGAGTTCTTCTTAGAAAAAAATCAACACCATTAGGTAAAAAGTTACAAAAGTAATCCCCTAGGCATCATATGGTGTAGCTAGATTGTATCCGTTCGATTACAATCTTTTTATACAATTCATGCATGTTAAAAGTATATGAAACAGTTAATTTCCGCAATTGGTTTTCTGGTATCAAAGATTTATCGGTAAAGATTCGTCTTGCAAGAAGGCTTGAGAGAGCCCAACTTGGAAACTTAGGCGATATAAAAAAATTAGCTCAATACTTATTTGAAATGAGGGAATTCTTTGGTAAAGGCTGGAGAATGTATTTTTATCAAGACATCGAGCCAAGCATTTTGATGCTCCATGGAGGTACAAAAGATAGTCAGCAAGATGACATCAAGAAAGCAAAGCAGGTGATTAAGGAATTAACAGATGATTCGAAAGATTCGTAAAAACAAACAGCAAGATATTCGTGAGTTTGATATTGCGCGATTACTTAAAAGTAAGCGGGCTATAACAGAGTATTTAAACCAAGTAATTGCTGAGGGTGATGATGCAGAGTTGGCAGCTGCATTAGGCCACATTGCTCGCGCAAAAGGTATGACGGTAATTTCAGAGTCTACCGGTCTCACACGCGAAGCGCTTTATAAAGCCCTTCGCCCCCGCTCTAAGCCACGATTTGATACGGTATATCGAGTTGTACAAGCGCTTGGTTTACGTATTGCGGTTCATGCTTAATCCGCATCACACCAGAGCTTCCCACCAGTAGCCCAGTCTTCTCTCTTCACATCGGTGATGATGATGTCAACCGATCCAGGGCTGCATCCCAAGGTCTCACAGGTGACGCGCGTTACCTCAGCGACAAATTTCCGTTTTTGCTCAACCGTTCTTCCCTCAAAGATTTGCACATTGAATGTTGGCATCGATGCTCCTTCATTAGTTATTAAGTCAGTTAATCTTTATAGCTCTCATCAAAGCGATCGAGCATTCGCAGTAGGGCGGGCCACTCCAGTATTCCTTCCTCAGCACCCCCATCGTGTAATTCATCGGCTGCTTTCTGGATCACACTCTGCTTCGGTAAGTGCAATTGTGGACTCGAGAGTGCAGCAATCTGAATCTCGCAGGCTTTAATCAGGGTGGCCATGACCACAAACGCCTCGCCAATCGTGCGACCTACGGTGAGCGTACCGTGATTACGCAAAAGCATGGCGGGGTGTTTACCAAGAGATTCAGTAAGGCGCTTTCCTTCGGATTCGGTCAAGGCAACACCTTCGTAATCGTGGTATCCCAGATGTCCCATAAAGCGCATGGCATGCTGTGAGAGCGGTAGTAAACCATTCTCCTGCGCCGATACTGCAATCCCAGCCGTGTTGTGAAGATGCATCACGCAGTTCGCATCCGGACGGGCGCGATGCACCGCTCCATGAATCGCAAAGCCCGTAGGATTGACGCGGTAAGGTGAGTTGGGATCCACAATCTCACCCTTGGTATTGACCTTCACTAAGTTAGATGCCGTGATTTCATCAAACTGATATCCAAAAGGATTGATGAGGTAATGATTGGGCTCACCAGGAACCGTGGCTGAGATATGGGTATAAATGAGATCATCCCAGCCCTCGAACGCACATAAGCGGTAACAGGCCGCTAAATCAATCCGCGTTAGCCGCTCGGCAGGGCTCACATTTATTCTCCGCCGTGTTGATCGGGCTTACTCGGAAATTTATTAGAGGCATAGCGAACCAGTGCATTGGCGAGCGCTAAGACCAAAATGGTTAAACCCATTAGCAAGATGCCCATATCCGCCTCATGCTTCGTACCAACCAGATCAATAATGAGGCGCGTGACTGCGGTAATGGCAATGTAGATCAAGAACCGCACGGGCATGTGATTGGTCTTAAAGTAAATCCCGACCATCGCACCAATTTCTAGATAAATAAAGAGAAGGAGTAAATCTTGTACCGAGGCATAGGGCTTTTGCATCATCTCAAAGAAACTCATCCCGGCTGCCCACACGGTAGCTGCCCCGATTGCAAATAAGGCAATCCGATGAAATAAAGAAACAAAGAGATTACCCGTGGGAATGAGCCAAGACTCAATTCGATGCTCTACGTTTTTAATGTCTTTTGGCTTGTTATCGCTCATCGTTTTTCCTCAATTGGGCTCATTGCCCGTTAGATGCCTTATATTTAACCTTAATTTGGCGACAAACCAATAAAGTTTATTCAAGGAGCGCTTGCATGACCCGTAATTACCCCTTCTCAGCCATTGTGGGACAAGAGGATATGAAGCTTGCTATTTTGGTGGCTGCATTGGAGTCAAGTATTGGCGGTGTATTGGTCATGGGAGATCGCGGCACCGGGAAGTCAACTGCGGTTCGAGGTCTCGCGTCACTCTTACCCACCATGACCGTTGTGAAAGACTGTGCGTATGGATGTGATCCCAAGGCCATGGCAGGTCTTTGTGCTATCTGTGGTGCGGAATCAAAAACCAAACCTAAAACGGAGCAGCGTCCCGTTCCGGTGGTCGATCTTCCTTTGGGCGCGACCGAGGATCGGGTGCTGGGCGCCTTGGATATCGAAAAAGCCCTAACGCTTGGTGAGAAGGCCTTTGAGCCCGGCTTGTTAGCAAAAGCCAATCGTGGATTTTTGTATATCGATGAGGTTAATCTGTTAGACGATCACTTGGTTGATCTACTCATTGATGTCGCAGCCTCGGGACAGAATGTGGTTGAGCGCGAGGGCTTAAGTGTGCGCCATCCCGCCCGATTTGTATTGGTGGGCAGCGGCAATCCCGAGGAGGGCGAGTTGCGCCCCCAACTCTTAGATCGCTTCGGTCTAGCCGTTGAAGTCAAAACTCCAACGGATATGCCAAGCCGTGTCGAGATCATTAAACGACGCGATGCCTTTGAGCGTAACCCCGAGGCCTTCATGAAGATCTGGGATCAAGAAGATGCGAAGATACGCGAGATGATGACGGGCGCGCGCAAAAAATTAGCGAGTGTGAAAGTTGATGACAAATTACTACACGATGCGAGTACGCTCTGCGCGCATCTGGGTACCGATGGCCTCCGCGGCGAGCTCACGCTCTTGCGCGCCTCGCGTGCAGTTGCTGCGCTCGATGGAAAGAATAAAGTCACGCGCGATCATCTCAAGCGCATTGCAGTACCCGCACTCCAGCATCGCTTACGTCGCAATCCTCTCGACGAATCGAGCTCAGCAACGCGTGTGCAACGGGCACTTGATGAGTTGTTTGCCTAAGGCATGAACCCTTACTGGTTGACCTGTTTACAGGTTGCACAGTTCATCACACTTGCGCCCCATGTGTTTGGTGGGGTGATCGTGCATGCAAGATCAGGTCCCGTGCGCGAGCGCTGGTTACAAACACTTGAGCAACTTGCGCGTCATCACGGTTTAACAACACCAATACGGAAGATCCCCAGCGGTATCTCCGATGAGAACTTACTTGGTGGTTTGGATATCGAGGCCACCATCATCTCCGGTAAGCCAATCTTTCGACCAGGGCTCTTAAGTCATTGCGATCAAAGTCTTGTGATTTTGCCAATGGCTGAGCGCTTAGAAGCGGGAACCGTAGCCCGCATCGCAACCGCCCTCGATCATGGCGCCATTCAGGTTGAGCGTGATGGTTATGGAGAACGCATTGCCTGCGCGATGGGAGTGATCGCTCTTGATGAAAGTATGGAAGAAGACGAGAGCGTCAATCCAAAATTAATGGAGCGCTGTGCCTTTTATATCGATTTAGACTCGATCGCATGGCGCGACCTACCTGATGCCAAACTCGATGCCGAGTTCATTGATCTCGATCGCACATCGATTCAAGAGCGGGTTGAGCAAATTACCCTCAGTGATGAGAAATACGCGGCTCTTGTCGGAATTGCAGCGCAGTTAGGCATTGAGTCCTTACGCGCTGTGCAATTTACAGTCAGAACTGCGCGGTACTTGGCCGCCATGGATCTCGAATGGCATGAGAGTGAGCCCAGTCAAGAGCATCTTGAGCGGGCGGTGACCTTGGTATTACTACCCAGAGCAATACAAATACCCAATATGGCCGATGAGACTCAAGCCGAGGATCAGTTCACACCTGAACAAAACGAGGAAGCCAACTCAGAAGAGAATCCATCTCAAAATCACGAGACCGAGATATTGGAGGATCAGGTATTAGAGGCAGCGCAAGCAGCGATTCCGCGTGAGCTGCTTGATCGACTCACTCAACTCGCGTTGGTACGACAAAAAAATCATTCTGCTGGTAAGGCAGGTACCGGCCAATTAAGCAGTCAACGCGGTCGCCCCATGGGCTCAAAGCCTGGAATGCCCTCTGGCAATCAACGACTAAGTTTGATTGATACGCTACGCGCCGCTGTGCCATGGCAACGCATTCGGCAACTCCAACTCAAAAGCAGCCAGAATCCGTATCAGCCAAAAATTCTCATTCGTAAGGATGATCTACGTGTCAAGCGCTATCGACAACGTAATCAAACACTCACAACCTTTGTGGTCGATGCCTCCGGCTCTGCAGCGATTAATCGACTAGCCGAAGCAAAGGGTGCGGTTGAGTTGTTGTTAGCGGAGTGCTATGTGCGACGCGATCAGGTAGCACTCATTAGTTTTCGGGGAAGCGAAGCAGAACTATTGTTGAGCCCAACCCGTTCTTTGGTCAGAGCGAAGCGCTCTTTAGCATCACTACCTGGTGGTGGTGGGACCCCACTAGCCCTTGCGATTGATACTGCTTTTGCACTGGCGAAGGGATCACTCAAAAAAGGCATGACTCCCACCTTGGTGTTCTTAACCGATGGCCGCGCCAATATTGCACGCGATGGCGCGCCGGGTCGTACCCAAGCGCAAATCGATGCGGAGCAATCCGCAAAGCTAGCATCGCAGATGAAGGTACGCAGTTTATGGATTGATACCTCGCCGCAAGCGCGCGAGGAGGGTCAACAGATTGCCCGACTGATTGGTTCGTACTATTTGCCCTTACCGCATGCACGCGCGCACGAACTCTCGCAAGCAGTCTTAGGTGTTTTGCATACCTAGAGCCAATTACTTCTTAAGGGCGCGTAGCTCACTCAAGATTAGATCAGCGGTCTTGGTAGTTTCCACTTCGTGCATGATATGACCGCCTGGCCAATAGATCATGGTTGATTTAGGAAAGTATTGCTTGATGATTTTCTTCAAGCCAATTTCTGGAACCCACTGATCGCTCTCGCCAATGACCCAAATTAAATGACTCGGTAGTGAAGAGCCGGCTTTGAGTACTTGATCGATATTGGCTGAGGCCATAAAGTTCATGGCGCCTCGTACATGCTCAGGTGATTGAAACAGGCGTCGGTAGTAATTGCGATTCGTTTCTGGCAAATTGGTATTGGTGGAATCTAATAATCGATCGGTCATGCCCGAGAGTGGCGCAATCTTCGCCAGAATCGATGCCAGAGTGGCGGATTTAGTCACTGGCCCCAACATCGGCCCAAAAAATTGGGTATAGCTTGGTGGCGGTGGAATCAATGAGGGATTCAGACCAATAATCACCTGTGGTTTGGTGGGTGCCAGATTAGCAAAGGCGAGTGCTAGGGGAGCGCCAGCAGAATGACCAACGACCATGGTTGGCCATGCCATTTTGAGTTCGCCAATCAATGCAATCAAATTACTTGCGATCTGCTCGAGACGTAAAGAATCCACCGAAGCCCCCAGAGTAAAGGCGTGTCCTGGTAAATCGACGCTTAGAACTTGTGCCTCTGGATTGAGTAAGGGCGTGAGCTCGCCCCAAGAGTGGGTCGAGGAGCCGGTGCCATGCAGCAACAAGATCACAGGCCCTTTGCCGGAGATTTGCACATGCCAGGTGAGATCACCCACGGTAATGGAGCGGCTCATTTGGCGGTTTGGCCAGTCGTAGGGAATGCGATTAATGGCACTCATTAGGGTTTTCCCTAGATTTGATTGATTGACCCTGTTGCATTAGCTGACTATATTCATCATCATAATAAGTGTAAAAAAATATTTACACTTTTTGTACCTGAATTGCGACCCGATTAACTCTGAAAGCCGGTCATGAGCTCAAAAATCAGCCCCAGTCACGCGATGCAGCAGCGTATTGAAAAGGGCTTGCATCAAGCGCTTGCCATCGCAGAGTCTAAGACAGCCCCACAAAATTTACAAAGGGCTTTGCATCATGCGGTATTCCCAGGCGGTGCGCGGATTCGGCCACAACTGTGTTTAGCGGTCGCTGCCGCCTGCGGGGACGATGATCCCGATTTATCGATTGCCGCTGCGGGTGCGATTGAGCTATTGCATTGCGCATCGCTAGTGCACGATGATTTACCCTGCTTTGATAATGCGATGGTGCGTCGTGGACAACCCTCAGTGCACGCGGCATTCGGTGAACGCATTGCGGTGCTCGCAGGCGACGCACTGATTGTGTTGGCATTTCAGTACATTGCCTCATGCAGCATGCGCTCGCCATTACGCTTAGCACCACTTCTAAAAACGATTGCTGCATCCGTCGGTGCGCCGCACGGCATTGTGTCGGGTCAAGCGTGGGAGTGCGAATCCAAAGTCCAACTCTCGCAATATCAAAAAGAAAAAACGGGCTCACTTTTTGAGGCGGCAACCGCAGCAGGTGCGCAAGCGGCAGGAGCGGATGCTGATACTTGGAAACCACTCGGTGAGTGGTTGGGTGAAGCCTATCAAGTCGCTGATGACATTCGCGATGTATTGGCCGATCAAGCGATGATGGGCAAACCACAAGGTCAAGATTTAACCCATGATCGACCAAGCTCTGCGCGAGATCTTGGTTTAGTCGGTGCGGTTCAGCATTTTGATGAGTTGGTATACAAAGCAATTCATTCGATACCGTCGTGTAAAGGCGAGAAGATGCTACGCGCTCTGGTCGCAAAAGAGGCAGAACGCTTGATTCCCGAAGCATGGTTTATGAATACGAGTCGACCGCTGCATCACCATGCCACTGTCTGAGCGTGTGTCCGAAGACACGCAAACCCATCACCGCTCATTGAAAGACACCTTCGCCGATTGGCGAAATAGTGTCATTGCCTCACCCCGATTTCAGCGCTGGGCTGCGCGCTTTCCATTGACACGCTGGGTCGTGCGGCGTCAAGCCTCTGCACTCTTTGATGTCATGGCGGGCTTTGTGTACTCCCAAATTTTATTGGCCTGTGTGAAAGTCAATCTTTTTGAATTGCTCGCAAACGGCTCTTTGTCTAAAGCACAATTGCAAGAGCGCATTGCGTTACCGCCCGCAGGCCTCAATCGTTTACTCGACGCAGCAGTTGCCATTCGTCTTTTAACAAAACGCGACAATGAGTACTACGCACTGGGTATGTTGGGTGCGCCTTTAGTTGGTAATCGTGCACTCGTCGATATGATTATTCATCACGGCGATTTCTATCGTGATCTGCAAGATCCGTTAGCACTCTTGCGCGGTGATATTTCTGGGAAAGCGGCGATGGCCGAGTATTGGCCCTATATCGATCACGCCCACGATCCCAAACCAGAATCATTATCGGCCGAGCGCGTTGCGAACTATTCAAAGCTGATGGCGCACACTCAACCTT
>VFQS010001503.1_pt1 | contig 21254 bp, 21 predicted proteins | sample 3512361 | NCBI WGS metagenome assembly VFQS01 (sample SAMN10412375, study PRJNA504923) | tailings metagenome | isolation source: Relicate 1 Philex TSF3 active mining | place: Philippines
CCTCGTACCGTCCACAGACCAGGGTGAACTGTCCGGTTTGGCCCTGATGGGTCTGGCCTAGGTAGTCCTCGACCAGAGATTGGGTCAACGGCTGCCCCGCAGGCGAGAAGAGAACGTTTAGGCCCTTTTGAATACCTTTTGACAGAAGATCCGCGGTTATAGCCGCCATACAGTCCGCCAGCGGCTGCGCCAACATAACCATGCCAGGCCCTCCACCGTAGGGACGATCGTCCACGGTCTGGTGAACATCGCTGGTGAATTGACGCGGATTCCAAAACACCAGATCCAGCGCGCCACGCGATACCGCTCGACCACAGACGCCCGTGGTCCGCCAGGGCTCAAAGAAGTCCGGGAAGAGCGTAATGATGTCGAAGCGAGTGGCCATGGAAGGATTGTGGCATGGGCGATTAAAAGATCCGATCTCGGGGAGTATCCGTCTGCATCTGAGCAACCCCCACCGCCCGGAGAAAGAGGCGGGGCTTTTCCCCGTTGACACCGACGAGAGCAGAGCAATCCAATCTCGAGGATAGAACTCCAAGGCCACTCCTATCAGGCGGCTCCTGGCTTAACAAACCAAATGACTCGACCGGCTCGCTGGCACAACCCTGCGACCAGGCAATCGTCTTGGCCAACAGACGACCGACCAGCGGGACCTCGAGAGGCAGGCCATACCGAACATCAATTTTCAGAGTCGTTGCATCCAAAAAGGACTGCATCGACACCTTGCCCCTGGCCAACCCGTCCTTGTGATCCAACACACCATGCCGTGGCTGGCGCTCCATCGGATTGCTAACTCGCACTGGTGCCGGGAGAAGACCGGTCAGATCGTCATGCCAATCATCAAAGCCCTGGCTATTGGGCGATAAGACTCTGATGGTGACGTACCCCAACAACCGATCGACCTGATGACCAGAGAAAGACCTCAATCGATGAGCCACAACATCCATCCAGGTTGGCTCTACGGCCCGGATAACCTTGGTCCGCGACATCACGTCAGACAACCGACGATGCATCATGTCAAGATCAACCGAGGAGATGGCGCCTACGCGAGCGGCTTGAGCGGCAGCCCGCCACAGTGTGAACTGAGCAAACGCTACCCAGGCGGTCTGCAAGAAAAATAAAAAAACCAGGGTAATCAAGGGCAGGGCGAGCAACGTCTCAATCGAAAGAGAGCCGCGCGGTCGCCTAAAACAGCTCAATGGCATGACGCGCCTCCCTGCAGAAATAAAAACGGAAACGAGCAGGAACAACCGACCGAAGAATACGCAACTCAACATCAACAAAAAACACTTGAGACAAGGGCCAACCCCAGTGCGTGTGAATAGCCGAACAATCCTTGATGAGGAGTCCTCGAACGCCCTCTGGTCTGATACGAGCACCGATAAGCCTTCTCCAAGTTCCATCAAGGACCAAGAGGCGGTATCCATGCCAGTCAACCAAAGACATTGGACAAACCCTCTAAGAGCGGTGCCAACACAACTACAAACGTCGCTGGAAAAATACACAACACCAATGGAGCCAGCATTTTGACCGGGGCCTCCATGGCTCGCCTTTCCAACTGGGCCAGTCGGACCTGTCGAAGAGAGCGAGCCTGATGGTCCAAGATTTTTGATAAGTCAGCACCACCCGCCTCAGCCGTCAGGCAGGAGACTGCAAACTGCTCAAGACCACTTGACATCGCGTTGTCTCGCAAGCGAGCAAATGCCGTCGTCCGGTCATAGCCCGATCTGAGGTCGCGGACGAGACCGATCATTACCCTGGATAACTCATGCCCCGACTCTTGAAACCCCTCCGTGGTCACGCTGAGAGCGGTTGACAGTGCATGCCCTCCAGCCAGGCAGATGGCTAGACCATCCAGAAAAGCAGGAAGAGATCGCTCAATGGCACCGGAAACTCTTCTAACACGCCACTTCAGGATGAGAGGCGGAAGGTGGAAAAGAGCAACTCCCAGTACCAACGCAATCACAACTGGCACGGGGGTGAACAGTCCCATCACCAGGGCGACAAGGCCCCCAATTCCGGCGGCCAAAACCCGCAAAGCGAGAAAGGCGTCCTCCCGGTATCGATCAGGAAGACCCACCATCCATAGACGCCTCGTCAAATCCGGACTTGGCCTCGCATATCGAGAAAAGAGCGGCGATACAAAAAGTGAAGCGGCGGCCCACCACGGCAGACCTGCCCGCAGATCACTTTTTCCATCGGTCTGGAGCCGTCGTACCAGTCGACGTAAGCTGCCTGCCGATAAAATCAAAGCGCCACCAAATATGAGGGCGTACGTCAGAAAAATGGCAGTCCAAGCCATCTCAAGTCTCGATCCGAATGATTCGACGGATCCACATCAAGCCAACCAACTCAAGTAGAACCACGAGACCTAGCAGGCCAAGTCCATGGACCGAGCCAATAAAAAATGACAGGAAAGACTGGTCAATCACGGACAGCATCAAAAGCAACAAAAATGGCATCGCCGCCATCAAAAGGGCCTGAAGACGCCCCTGGGAAGTCAGCGCCTCTGCCTTCAATGCAACAGCCTGTTGAGCCCTTAGGCTCTCACTCAGACGTTCAAGTGCCTCGGCTAATCGCCCGCCAGTTTTCTGGGATACGTTGACGCAGAAAGCAAAAAAGTGGGCTTCCTGAACGCCAAGCTGAAATGCCCATCGTCGAACAGCCTCATCCTGTGGCGTTCCAAGCCTGAGAGTTTCATTCAGGCTGGCAATAGAAGCCTTCAGCGCCGGGCCGCGGTATCCATGCTGAAGAATCTGTAGTGCGGTTCGAAACCCACCTCCTCCCTTGAGAATGCTGGCCAGCAAGTCACACATAGAGGGAAGTTCTGCGCAAATAAGACGCCTCCGCCTCTCGGATCGCACCAAAGGTAGGAAGCGGCCAACTCTGCCTTGGACAGCAGAGACAACCCAGCGTCTTAGCTTCGCAGTCAACTCAGACGGGAGCAGAAATAGAGGCGCGAAAACTACACAAAACAAGAGAAACAAAGTGATGTCGATCATCAGACCATCACTCCGATCGCTCGAAACGCCAGACTCTCCCTTGACCATTCAAAGACTGGATCTAATTGAATTCGACCGGAATCCAATCCCTCTACCCGAGAAATGGCAGAGACAAAGCGCCGCCCGTCCGAATCCCTCGACATCTGCACAATCACGTCTATCGCGCAGGCGATTTGTTCCCGCAGCGCAATGATGGGAATGTCATAGCCCGCCATCATCGCCATGACCTCCAAACGCGCCAGCGCGTCCCTGGGAGAGTTGGCATGTAGCGTGGTCAGTGACCCCTCATGGCCGGTGTTCATCGCCTGGAGCAAATCAAGTGCCTCACCGCCGCGAACCTCCCCGATAAGAATTCGATCGGGTCGCATTCGAAGAGCATTTCGAACCAGATCCCTGATAGAAATCCCTCCGATACCCTCCTGGTTATCGGAACGCACTTCCAGGGCGACAATATTTGGATGCTCGAGATTTAGTTCTGCGGCATCTTCAATCGTGATCAGACGCTCATAAGTCGGAATCTCCGAGGCAAGATAGCGGAGAAAAGTGGTCTTTCCAGAACCAGTGCCACCGCTGACTAAAATGCTCCTCCGACTTCGCACACATTCACTCAGATAATCGAGCATAGCCTCACTTGCCCCATTCCCACGAACAATGTCGGACGGCTGCAATTGCGCCTGCACAAAGCGCCTGATGGTGAGCGATGCGCCCCTAACGGCGGGGGGAGCCAACACAGCATTGACACGTGAGCCGTCGGGCAACCGAGCATCGGCCATCGGACAGGCATCGTCGATTCGCCGTCCGGTGGGGGTAAAGATGCGCTCAATCACGCGACGAAGGCTCAATTCATCCGCAAAACGGCCTTCAACTCGTTCAATTTGCCCTGCCCTTTCGATAAATATGGCATCAACACCATTCACCATCACTTCGGACACCTCCGGATTACTGAGGTAGCGCTCCAAAGGGCCCAGACCAACCACCTCCGATACGATCCGGCTGCCCAAGTCATGACGAACCAACTCACTCTCTCGCAGGGGTGATTCTTCTCGTCTCAGAATCGCCCAACACTCCCTACGAACCTCATCGTCCGACATGGATGTCCAATTGCGCTGTAGTTTCTCCAAGGCAGATCTAAGGAAATTGACCCCATCCGTCAGCTCGGCTGAGTCCAAGCGTCTAGCCAACCCTTCGATAGGCAATAGATGCGGATCGTCAGTCTGGCAGTCAGAGACCATGATTGGAGGTGATCCCTCTGCCTTGTTGGGCAGATATGTCCTCGTAATGTGCAGAGCCCAGCCGCCCGCCTCAATAACATCACCTGTTCGCAGCGGTCCATACTCCTCTACCGTGCGCTGGTTAACCTTAAGTAATTTGGTCCTGGAGAGCTCTTTCACCAAGTACCCATTTGTTCCCAGGCTGAGCATTGCGCGGAATCTGATGAGTGGAAGACCACCGATCCGAATGTCTGCATCAACCTCACGGCTGATCTTGAGCGGCCTCCCGGACCACTCGAAGTTATAACGACCCGTTTGCTCTAAGCCCCTCATGACAGAGATTTCAATCATTCTGAGGCCTCACCATCCATCATCACATTTGAGCTTCGTGAGCCGCCCTTGATTTGATTCCTAGATGCCTCCAACTTCGAAGCTGCACCATCCACCAGCCGTCGGTTGAGATCAGAGTTAGCATCAATAAACCGAGGCGTCAGAAGCACTACCATCTCACTTCTTTTCTCTCGAAAATCCTTTGACCGAAAGAGAGCTCCGAGAAGTGGAATATCGGAGAGACCGGCCATCTTGTCGAAGGACTTGCTGCCCTCCTCTGAGATCAAGCCTGACATCACCAACGTCTGCCCCTCTCTCAGGTTGACCTGAGTCTCTGTCATTCTGGAGAGAAAGGCTGGCAGGTCCCCCACTTTGATGGATGGGTCTACTGTAGAAAGCTCAGTAGAAATGGTCGCCGAGATAACCCCACCCCGATGGACTCTGGGTTTTACCTCGAAGCGAATGCCATAGGGTTTAAATTGAACGCTCGAACTGCCAACCCCGTTCACCACTGGCAGAGGGATCTCTCCTCCGGCGAGAAATTTGGCAGTTCCCCCGCTCTTACAAGACAAAATAGGCTCCGCCAGAACGACTGCATCCCCCGACTGCTCCATCAGATTGATAACAGAACCCAGAGTGCTCTGAAGTCCAAAATAAACTGCAAATGGGGACACTTTCGAACCGGCCAGGGCGGAGGACAGCCCAGGAAAGTTCGGTGAAATGTTCGGAGAGCCATTGTTGAGAGACCCGTCTGATGTCGAGCGGAAGTGCTGATTGGTCGCAATATCACCGACAATTCCAAACATAGGCCCTGACATCGACTTCTGCCAATTCACTCCGATGTTTTCCATGGCATTTTTCTTGACCTCAAGAAAGCGGACTTCCATCGCGATCATCTTTTCCAATCCTGAGGCCTCTACTAAAGAAACAATTTTTGGATTCTTCTCAACGAGCACTTTGAGCCGTTCGGCTTGCTCGGGCTGGGCGAGCGATCCGGTCACCACCAGCTTGTCGCCGACAGATTCGTACCGCAGGCCCGAATCACTTCCAATTGCACGGGTAATTTCCCTTTGAAGAATCTCGGCGTCTGTGGACAAGATGGAAATCCGTATGGTCTGGGGAGTCTTGCCATCGGTCCAAGCCAAGACATCGGTCTCACCGGCCTGACGCCCAACCAAGACGAATGAGCCATCTGGCATCGTCTTTGCACTGACCAGTGCAGGGTTTGAAACCACCAGTCGCTTCACTTTTCCGGGCTCTAACACCACAGGTGAACCAACCGATAAGTCAAGCCGACTTGGCACTGAGGCCTCTACTAAGGCAGGCGTAATGGCCAAAATCAGATTCAACGTGCAGTGTGTCATCTTCATTTCTCTGCCCTCCTAGATCGCCAACACATAACGAACTCGACCACTCTGCTGGGCCTGCAAGATTGCGGATACCTGCTCCTCCCGAACCTCAAGAAAGTTTGAATGACCAGACTGGTCGGGCCTTGTACCCAGCACTCGGACGACACGAAGACGTTTGGCAATCAGCTTGGCTTGGCCCGTTTCTTGCCCTGCCTCAATGACGGTCAACTCTTGGTTTTCTTGCGCGGAAAGGAGAATGGAGGTGTCCCAGACGTCGACAAATTCGACACCATCGAAGGACCCAAAGGTTCCATTCCCATCTGCCGTCACCGGCAACAGACGATGACCAGGTTTTAGATGATCCTTCAGGTTGTAGCCACTATCGGTATCAAACAATGCAGCCATCAGGAAGTCCCCCGCTTGTAAGGCAATCGGAACCTGCCGGCCAACCACCTGTGCCTTGTTCTGTGATTGAACAAGGCCTGACTTGGCAATACTCAAGGGCACCTCTCTTTCAACCAGTGAACCCGCTGAGAGCCTTGTCCCTTTTCCAATCGGAGTGCTGGCCACAAGAACGGTCACCTGGCGTTCCGGCTTGGGCACAGCGCCCGCCAAGGTGGCCTTGAAGGCCTCTATTTGATGCGTTGTTGCACCTGCCGCCAAACCAGCCAGAAGCACAACGGTCAGCAGCCAGACCAACCATCGATATCGAAGCAGACCGGATATGAACTGTTCACGACTTACCACTCTGAGTATCCCTCCATGAAAAACAGACCGACGAAAAATCGAGACGCCATTTCCAAAATGGGAGATCTCATCAACCACAGAAGACCGATTCCAATGAACGCCATCATCAATACCGACTCGACCAAGACAGAACCACGCGGTGTGCTCATCGCTTGCCCTCGGTGAAGAAAATCTGGAAAACCCCGTCACCGCCGGATCTCAGACTAATCACCGTTCTTGATTCACCCTTGATGACCTGACTTGAGATGAGAGCCGGATGGTTGTGGGATCCACGCCAGTCTCTGGGAGCAAAACCACTTTGTTGCTCACCCGTTCGATGCGCTTCGACCAGATCTTGTGAGGTCACTCTGGCGACCCGAATAGCCCCTGGGTAACCAGCAGCATTCACCACCAGTTCTGTCGACTGGTGATACTTCAATAGAAGATCCAGTGGAAGGCGGATCTCCCAACCCTCGGACTCAGAGGTGGTGCGCATAGGGCGAACCGCCCTCCATTGCTGGGAAAGCATGGTCTGACCATCCAACGTGCTCACAACGCACCAACCACTGACCTGATGGAGATAGACTGGACGGCCAGCGGATCTCCATTCCCTCATCGTCTGATCACGAGCCTGGCATGGCCCGATATCAGACTTCAAGGGTTGGGCTTGAAACGTCTGACCGAGGAGTCCGAGCGCCAGAGCACCCGCAACCAAGCCACTCATTGGCGCACTCCCTGCGGCTTTGTGGCCAAAGATCCCTCGACCGGGTTAAACCAACCGTCTTGATGAAAGGCGTCTCTGAAGGACCCTGTTTGACGTTCAAGGCCGATAACGTCTGCCAGCGGCATTAGAACGTCCCTCGTAGGTATAAATGTGACCTCCAAAAGGCGCGCCAAGGTGGGCAAAGGGTCGGCACCGCGGCGAATTCTCTGCTCTTGGTCGCTACCAGTCGCATACCAGGCATCAGGGGCCGTAACCAAGCGAAAATTGGTTGACGTAGAACCCAAGGCGCCGATGTCCGCTCTAGCCGCTGCTGAAACGGATCTGAGCAGGCTTGTATCCGGTAGTCCAAATAGCTGTGAAACGCCTGATTGCCCATTTCTGACAAGCGCTAGATTGGCCTCAGATACACTCCGTTGCCAGCCAATATCAGATTGACTAGAGGTTCCACTTCGATCGATATCAATCGCTCCGCCAGTAACCAACCGAGCCAGTCGACCGTCGATTTGCTGGATACTTTCCTGATAGCTTCCAAAGGGGAGCGATTGGTCACAGACCACCGTCGAGACGGCACAGCGGTCACCATCAAGTCGTGCCGTCTCCAAAGCAATATGGTTTAGTTTTGCTCGGTCAAATAGGACAACGATCAATACAAGGCAAACAGCCAATTGTCCGACCACCAGGATTGACTCGACCATGGCATGCCCAACCGGGGGTGTCTTTGCAGTCATTTGACGCTCTCCTTCAATCTGGTCTTAACCTCCGCGGCCAGTTGATCCTCATAAGAAGTGGGGACCAAACGGGCATTCCAACGAGGTTCGAACAGATTGGGCATAAAACGCTGATCGTGAAGGGTTCGATCATCGAAATAGACCTCTGATGCGCTGACCGCATAACCAGAGCGTGCGCGACTGGCCTCTGGGAACAGTCGTCTTTGAACGGTTCGGATTTGCTCATTTGGCGACGCCCTCCCATTGCCTTCGCTCTCGCGCCCAGCGACCAGTACTGAGAGACGAAAGACGCTGTAGTCAGATCGACGACCAGGATCTGCGACGTCCCAAAAACTCGGCAAACCAAGATATCCAGAAACCCTCGTAGCGTCTGAGCTAGCCCGCGAGGTCGCGCTGGGATTCGCTGACGTCCCACCCAGTTCAGACAAGCGTAGGGTTGAGTTTGTCGAACCAGCACCCCAGGCAAGAGGGAAGCTCTCACCGATTCCTGAACAGGTTGGGCGCCACCAGCTACGCTTTCTCCATTGATGTACCGACAAGGTGTCGATGGCCGAGATATCAGAATAATCTGATTCGTAACCCGACCCTCCACGTCTTACGAGCCGACTGAAAGCCCGGTCGATGCTGGTGGGGATGCAACCGGTAGTCGGCAGCAGGTAGAGGCGGCTATCGAAGCCCCGCGCTCTCGTAAATCCATCCAAGGCGTTCGTGATGGTCTTTGCATAGACCGCTCGCTCATCTCCAGAAAAGGATCTGGTACCGAAGTAGAGCTTTGATACATCAGAGGTTGACAAATACTGCCCAAAATAGCCTCGATCTGAGGTCCAAATGACTTCGTTGATTAAAGCTTGAGTGGCAAATGGCGTAGCAGCGTCATGCATAAGCCTCTGAGAGGCTGCAAGTGCATGCGTGTATCCCGAACGAAGCGGTATTTCCAGGCGGACGCCAGACTCGGTTGCCTTACGGGTCACGTCAGCAGTCTGAACCATCGTTTGAGCAACAGCCCTCAGAGGCGGAAACAACGCTGATGCTGTTCCGACATTCTTCATGAGTTGGTCAATGTGATTGACCCAAGACAGAAGAGTCAGACTCTGAATCATCATGATTTCATTAGCCAGGATCGCGCGGTTGGCATACGCCTGATAATTGAGAATCTGAGCGTGCCATCGGGCAGCGGCAAGGCTAGCGCTATCGGCCAAATGCAATCCACGGTCTTTCTGGAGTGCTCGTTCGCTCAGAAGAAGAAATCCCATCAGAGTGATCGCTGCGCAGAACAACATCGCCGCGCCAACCGCCAAGACCATGCCACTCGGTCGATTGCTCATCTCGGACCCGACGTTTCGAGTCAACTTCAATGGTTATCCTCATTGAAGTTGCGTAGGTCCTTACGAGTACCCGCCTGGATGCGAGCCTGGTTTGCCGCGGAGGAGGCGGCGCTGAGCGCAGATCCACCATCATTGCCAGCAATCTCTTGAGCGATACCGGCTGTCTGATTGCGGATGGTCTGCCCAAGAAGACTATAAACACCGATTGCAGCCACTGCGACTACGGCAACAACGATGATGTATTCGGTCATGCCCTGCCCGAGCGGTGGGCTTTTTTTTCGTGTCTGAATCAATTGGCACTCCTGTAAAAAATCTGGGGGAGTGAATTGTTCGACAAGCGATGTCAGATCACTATTGTTCTATCGCCCTAATTCAAAAGACCTAAGTCTGACTTACTGGGTCTAACGACCCCGCTTCTTCAGCTTCTTATCCTGAGTGATCAACAGGTATGGTCGGCTGTCATCTGATGCCTTGTGCTGCTTTAGGAAAGCCAATATTCCACGGTCTGCGCGGTTCTTGCCCTTGCCACCCGACTGAATCACCTTGAGTCGCGCTGACCTCTGCTCAACCCCGGGTATCGGGTTGTCAAACCAAAGGTCAACTGACAAGTCAGGCCGCCGATCTAAAAGAACCAAGACATGGGCAATAATTTTTTCCTGATGATCATGGCCGGGAAAGCCTGGTTCTCGATAGTCTCCGTAGCGTGGAGACTGCATGAACAGAAAATTGTTGCCGTCGATGATGACCAAAACGCCTGGCGCCGTGCTCTGCGCCAGGGCATCTAGGTCAGTGACCATGCAACAGTGATGTCGCGAAGGCGGCTAATGCAACGCCAGCCAACATCAGCGTCGGCTGCTGCCAGGCGGCCTTGGTCTGGCCTCCGTGATGATGGGAATCTGCCTGGGCATGGAGCTGAGGGATCAAATCAGACAAGGCGATGTAGATAAAGTTGGCCGCTGCGACCACCAGCACATAGGGCAACCAGCCACCAGAAGTCCCCAGTGAGAAATAGCCCACTAAAGCGCCAGCCAGCGCTCCGCAGCCGGTCAATACGTTGAACAAGAAAGCACGCACCTTTGGAAAGCCGCTGTTGAGCAGAACAAAGAAGTTCCCGATCTGCTGAGGGATCTCATGGGTAGCAATGGCCACAGCCGTGATCAAGCCCAGGTAAAGGTCTGTATGAAAAGCGGCCGCAATCAGAATACCGTCGGCCAAGGCATGAATACTGCTGCCCAACAGCAACATCCAGCCACCTTTACCGGCCGACTTTGCGTCATGTCCATGATGGTGGTCGTGGCCATCGTGTTCATGGTGGTGATCGTGGCGCAGCAACGACAGGCGCTCAAGAAAAAAGAACCCCAACAGTCCCCCCAGCAAGGTGGCTGTAACCGAATGAATGTCCACTCGTCCGACATGAATGCTCTCTGGCAGCAGGTGTAATAAAGCGGTTCCCAGCAACATACCCGCAGAGAAACTCACCATGCGGTCGACCAAACGACTCAAACGGCCAAAGGAGACGGCGGCGGCCAGGGCAATGCTAAAGAACGTTGCCGCAAAGGCAGCGAGGAGCGTAAGGAGAAGAGTCAAAGGTTGGCCTGCTGATAGATCTTAGGTCATACGACGGTGAGTCAAGCTGAAATCTTACGCTCACTATCCGGTTTGCTGTTCCCGGGGTGATATCGCACTCAATAAAAAAGGGAGGCCATCTGACCTCCCTTTTTTGGGGTTGAGAGAATCTAGGCCTTGAGGTGCTTGTTAAACCAAGCCACACAGCGCTTCCAACCATCCTCAGCAGCCTCCTTGCGGTAGCTGGGCCGGTAGTCCGCATGAAAGGCGTGTGGCATATCAGGATAAAGAATGATGTCAGAGGCAGCCGAGGCTGCTCCACCAAATGACAGCTTGGTCTTCATCTCCTCAACGTCACTGTTGGGAATGCCATTGTCAGCAGCACCATAAAGCCCCAGAACCGGTGCGTTCAGCTTCTCAGCAATGTCGATCGGATGAAACGGATTGGCCTCGCTCACCGTGGTGCGAATCCGACCATACCAGGCCACTCCGGCCTTCAGATCTTTGAAAGCGGCCGACGCCAACCAGACAATACGCCCGCCCCAGCAGAAGCCGGTGATGCCCATCTTGCCCTTCACGCCGCCATGAGCCGCTGCATAGGCCATGGTGGCCTCGACATCACCCAACACCTGCTTGTCGGTGGCCTTGCTGACAATCTTCTCGAAGATCTCTGGAATGCCACTCATCTTGCTGGGATCACCCTGACGATGAAAACACTCGGGCGCAATCGCCAGGTAGCCTTGCTTGGCAAAACGACGGCAGACATCTTTGATGTGCTCGTGTACCCCAAAGATCTCATGCAAGACCACGACCGTGGCCAAGCCAGTCTTGCCTTCGGGTTTGGCCATGTAGGCAGGAATGTTTCCGTTGGGGGTGGGTACCTGGACCATCGCTGCATCCAGGCCGTTGATATCGGTGGTGATGGTCTGAGCCTGAAGCGCACCCGTAGGCACGACCGCGGCCGCAAAACCCGCCAGAGCGGAGGCCTGCAAGAAACCGCGACGGCTACCCGGCAGGAGACCAGGATTCACGGGTGTGAGGGAGTCAATTTCTTGTTCAACAGCAGCCAACGGGTTGAGCTGAGGATCGATAGGGGTACGAGCGTTCATGCTTACTCCAGGTTGAAGAGGTTAACCATCTGAACAAACGGTGTCTTTAATGCGCGTCGTCCCAATTGGGACCCGACCCCACTGAGACCTCCAATGGAACGCGCAGTTTCGCGACATTTTCCATAACCTCTATAGCGATTTCCCTGAGGGTTTCCACCTGCTCAGCCTGAACCTCAAAGATCAGCTCGTCATGCACCTGCAGCAGCATGCGGGCATTCAAGCCGGACCGAGTCAAAGCGTCCTCCACGCCCACCATGGCCATCTTGATCAAATCGGCTGCGGTGCCCTGCATGGGTGCATTGATTGCGGCTCGTTCAGCTCCCGCCCGACGAGGACCATTCGGCGAATTGATCTCTGGCAACCAGAGTCTGCGGCCAAAGGCTGTCTCAACATAGCCGTTGGCCTTGGCCTGGGCCTTGATGGTTTCCATGTAACGAGCTACACCAGGGTAACGATCAAAGTAACGCTCAATGTAGAGCTTGGCAGCGTCCCGCCCGATGTCCAGGTTCTGAGCCAGACCAAAGGCGCTCATGCCATAGATCAGTCCGAAGTTGATGACCTTCGCGTAGCGACGCTGCTCATCACTGACCTCATCTCGAGCCACCCCAAAGATTTCCGCCGCCGTCGCCCGGTGCACATCCTGACCTGTGGCAAAGGCCTCCATCAAACCAGGGTCCTCTGACAGGTGGGCCATGATGCGCAGCTCAATCTGAGAATAGTCAGCCGAGACCAAGACCTGCCCGGCTGGCGCTACAAAAGCCTGACGAATCCGACGCCCCTCGGTCGTGCGAATCGGAATGTTCTGCAGATTGGGGTCGCTAGACGCCAGCCGACCAGTGACCGCAACCGCTTGCGAGAACGTTGTGTGAACACGTCCCGTCGCAGGGTCAATCATCTGCGGCAGTTTGTCGGTGTAGGTGGAGCGCAACTTAGACAGGCTTCTCCACTGCAGCAACACCTTGGGCAGTGGGTAGTCCTGGGCCAGTTGCTCCAAGACATCCTCATCGGTCGAAGGCGCACCCTTGGCGGTCTTTTTGATGGGCTTGTAGCCCAAGCGATCAAACAAGATCTCGCCCAACTGCTTGGGAGACCCCAGGTTAAAGGCCCCACCGGCCAGCTCGTGAGCCTGGGATTCCAACTGCGCAATCGTGGTGGCGAGAGACTGACTCTGTGCAGCCAGCAATCCAGCATCAATCTGAATGCCGCGCTCTTCCATCTCGATCAGAACCCGCAAGGCCGGCATCTCGATGTCCTGATAGACCCGGCGAAGCTTCTCGTCCGCCTGAATCAGCGGCCAGAGCACCTGATGCAGATGGAGGGTGAAGTCGGAGTCCTCGCCTGAGTACTGGGTCGCAATCTCAACCGAGACCTGCTCAAACCCAATTCTTGAGGCGCCCTTGCCGGTGACCTGGTCATAGGACAATCCGCGCCGACCCAGATGTCGCTCGGCCAAGGAGGACAGGTCGTGGCTGCGATGGGCTTCCAGGACATAAGACTGCAGCAGTGTGTCGTGCTCAATGCCCCTCAATACAATCCCATAACGACGAAGCACATGGGCGTCGTACTTTAGGTTCTGACCGAGCTTCAGGTGAGCGGGATCTTCGAACCAGGGCTTAAGTCTGGCGAGCACCTCAGCGCAATCGAGTTGCGACGGTGCCCCAGCATAGACATGATCAACCGGCAGATAAAAAGCATGGCCCACTCGGGTTGCAAAAGACAGCCCAACCAGAGCGGCGTGTCGCGCATCCAGTGAGGTGGTCTCGAGGTCAAAACAGACCAGTTCGCTACTCGTGATCTGGCTGAACAGTTCATCAAAGTCCCGCTCGGTCAGCACCACCTGATACTCACCCACCACGGCAGAACGCGCGGCCAATTCCGCCGGATCAATCTCACCAAAACCGTCCATGGCCCGAGCGGGAGCAAAACGAACGCTGTCCGAACGAGATCCGCCAGACGCGCCAACAGCCGATGGGCCATCCCCACCAGCAGTCTCATCACCATCGAGCAGGCCACGAAGGCTGCGCGCCAAGTCAAACTCATCTCGCAGCTTAGTGAGGCCGTCGGGCTGAATAGCGCCATAGACCAAGGTGTCCTCAAACCGTGGCACCACCGCCGACAAATCTGCATCGCACTTCACCGTGACCAGAGTTCTCGCAGTAGGTAGCCAATCCAAGGCTTTACGCAGGTTTTCACCGACCACACCACCGATTGCACTGGCGTTCGCCATGACCCCCTCCAGAGTGTCGTAGCTGGCCAGCCACTTGGCAGCTGTCTTGGGACCAACCTTCTCAACACCTGGGACGTTATCAACGGTGTCTCCCACCAGAGCCAGGTAGTCGATGATTCTCTCGGGCGGAACGCCAAACTTATCGATCACAGCCTGTCGATCCGTCACCTTTGCGGGGCCACCGTCACGGCTCATGGTATCGACCAACAGCACCTGATCATTGACCAGCTGGGCCAGATCCTTGTCACCCGTAGCAATGACGGTCTGAAGGCCAGCAGACTGGGCTTGATGAGCCAGTGTGCCAATCACGTCATCGGCCTCCAGGCCATCGACCACGACCACGGGCCAACCCAATGCACGAACTGCATCAAAGATCACTGGGATCTGCGCACGGAGGTCATCCGGCATGGCCGAGCGGTTGGCCTTGTACTCTGGGTATATCTCATCCCTAAAGGTTGCACCCTTAGGATCAAACACACAGGCGGCAAAGTCTGCGGGCCACTCCTGACGTAGCCGACGCAGCATGTTGATCATGCCCGTGATGGCCCCGGTCGGGTGGCCCGATCGGCTGCGCAAATCAGGTAGTGCGTGAAAGGCGCGGTAGACGAAGCTGGAGGCGTCTACCAGCAGTAATCGGGAGCTTTGGGCAGATTGATCAGACATGCCCGCATTATGGGCTAGTGCCAAGGATTCAAGAGCTTGAGATCCTCGAATCGATAGTCTCGGACATTTCGGGTGACCAGCGTAAGCCCATGCGTCTGCGCCGTCGCTGCAATCAGGCTGTCGACTTCCGCCACAGGCCTACCAGCTCTTGCCAGCAGCCTTCCCCATACCTGGGAGACCGCTAGATCAATCGGTAAGACACGCCCTTGGAAATACCGTGGGAGATCCGATTCCAACCACTCAGTAATCGACCGCCTCTTTGCGACATCTGAGAGTTGTTCAAGCCCTTTACGGATCTCCCCAAAGCTCAACACGCTGAGGTAGAGATCAGATGGTGAAACCTCCCCAGCCCAGGCCATCACCCCGGGGTTGGGTTGTCGACGGCGTAACTCCGAAATCACATTGGTATCCAGCAGATAACTCACAGACTGACACTCCGGCGAGATCGAACCTTGGATCGACCGAGGTCCAACTCCTCGATGCCCGCAAGAGGAGAGCGCTGAACGAACGTCACCAGAGACTCCTGTGAACAGGCCATCTGGTCGTACTGAGCCCTAGAGATCACCACTGCCGCGGAGCGCCCGTGATAGGTGATCTCTTGCGGTCCACGCTGAGCAACCGCCTCGAGCAGCTCGGACAACTTTGCCTTGGCCTCTTGAACTTGCCATTGCCGCATGACGCACCCTTTATTCTGACTAGACTAGTCATATTTTAGCCAATGCGCACAAAAGGGCAATCGGCCAATCGCGGGGGGTATGTCGTTTAAAATCAAACAATTAACAAAAACACACTTATGACTCACCCCAACGACACCAAAAACCCAGCAGACAAGCCTGAGGCCAGCAACTTCCTGCGGCACATCATCGAAGACGACTTGGCCGCTGGCCGCGTCTCCGGCGTGGTGACCCGGTTTCCCCCGGAGCCCAACGGCTACCTCCATTTTGGCCACGCCAAATCGATCTGTCTGAACTTTGGTCTGGCCCAGCGGTACAAGGGTCGTTGTCACCTTCGCCTGGATGACACGAACCCCACCAAGGAAGAGCAGGAGTTTGTCGATGCCATCGAGGCCTCCGTCCGTTGGCTGGGTTTTGACTGGAATACCTATCACTACTTCGCCAGCGACTACTTTGACCGGCTCTATCAATTCGCCGAAGCCCTGATCCAGGCCGGTCACGCCTATGTCGACTCTCAGAATGCAGAGGACATGCGCGCCCGTCGCGGGACCCTGACCCAGGCGGGACAGAACTCCCCCTACCGTGATCGCAGCATCGATGAGAACCTGGATCTCTTTCGGAGAATGAAGGCAGGCGAATTCCCCGATGGCGCCCATGTCCTGCGAGCCAAGATCAACATGGCCTCGCCCAACATGAATCTACGAGACCCAGTGCTCTATCGGATTCGGCATACCGAGCATCACCGAACCGGCAAGACCTGGTGCATCTACCCGCTCTACGACTACGCCCACCCGCTCAGCGATGCCATCGAAGGCATCACCCACTCCATCTGTACCCTGGAGTTCGAGGATCACCGTCCCCTCTACGACTGGCTGGTCGACAAGGTGGCGCAGGCTGGTTTCTTCAAGCCAGAGGCGGTGCCGCACCAGTACGAATTCGCACGGCTGAACCTGACCTACCTGGTGCTCTCCAAGCGTAAGCTGATCGACCTGATCGACAGCCAGGTGGTCGAAGGCTGGGATGATCCCCGCATGCCCACCCTGGTGGCCGCGCGCCGTCGTGGCTACACACCCGAGGGATTTCAGCGCTTCGTCGAGCAGATGGGCGTGAGCAAATCCGATGGCTGGATCGATTACAGCGTGCTCGAGGAATGCATGCGCGATCATCTCAATGAGATCGCCCCTCGCCGGGTTGCGGTGCTCGACCCATTGGAGCTGGTCATCGAGAACCTGCCCGATGACTACGAAGAAATCTGCGAAGCGGCCAACCATCCGCAACACCCTGAACTGGGCAAGCGCGGCATGCCCTTTACCAAGCGCCTGTTTATCGAGCGTGAGGACTTTATGGCCGAGCCCACCAAGGGCTTCTTTCGCATGACCCCAGGTGGTCGTGTCCGACTGAAGTATGCCTATGTTGCTGAATGCACTGGATTTGAGACCGATGCCAATGGCCAGGTGATCCGTGTCAAGGCCAAGATCTTGGAAGACTCGCGCAGCGGCACACCCGGTGCCGACAGTTACAAAGTCAAAGGCAACCTGCATTGGGTCAGTGCCCAGCAGGCCTACATGACGCAGGTTCGACTCTACGACCGCCTGTTCGCCCACCCCACGCCTGGCGCCCGTCGCGAGGGTGATGCACCGGAGCTCGAGCGCGACTTCAAAGACGATCTCAACCCCCACAGCCTGACCACCGTTCAGGCAGCCATGGAGCCCAGCCTCAAGCAGGCCCAGCCCGAGGATCGCTTCCAATTCGAGCGGCACGGCTATTTCGTAGCCGACCTCAAGGACTCGCAACCCGGTGCACCAGTGTTTAACCGAACGGTCACCCTCAAAGACTCCTGGGCCAAACAAAAGTAAAGGTCACCGCGCATGAAAGTCATCGACCACAGACCCGGTGGAGACGCCAGCTGCATACGACTCATCGAGGCGGATCAGCCCGCGCCCAAAGCAGGCGAAGTCCTGATTCAGGTGGCCTTTGCCGGTGTCAACCGACCCGACATTCTTCAACGGTCCGGCAGCTACCCTCCTCCACCAGATGCCTCCCCTTTTATGGGCCTTGAGGTCAGCGGCACCATTGTGGCGGTTGGTGATGGAGTCCCCAAGCAACGGGTGGGTGAGCAGGTCTGTGCCTTAACGCCAGGTGGCGGTTACGCAGAGTTCGTCGTGGCCCCCGCCGACCATTGCATGCCCATCCCAGCAGGGCTCGACCTCAGAACTGCAGCCTGCCTACCCGAGACCTTTCTGACGGTCTGGGCCAATCTGATTGAGCGTGGTCAGCTGCGAGCGGGTCAGAGTGTCTTGATTCATGGTGGCTCCAGCGGCATTGGCACCACCGCCATTGGCTTTGCGAAATGGGCCGGGGCCAGCCGAATCTTCACAACAGTCGGATCTGAAGACAAGGCGCGTGTTTGTCGCGAACTGGGTGCTGACCGGCCGATTCTTTATAAATCGGAGGACTTCGCCCAGGTCATCAAAGACGAGACCAATGGGCAGGGCGTCAACCTGGTCCTTGACATGGTGGGTGGTGACTACCTGCCCCAGCACCTCAAGTGCCTGGCGCTAGAAGGCCGGTTGGTGCAGATCGCCTTTTTGTCTGGTGCCAAGGTCGAGATGGACTGGACCCCGCTCATGATGAAACGCCTCACCTTCACGGGCTCTACGCTCAGGGCCCGATCGGTCGAAGAAAAGGCTCGAATTGCACTCACCATGCAACAAGCCATCTGGCCCGAACTCCAGAGGGGCCGACTGCTACCCATCATTCACGCGGAGTTCCCCCTGGCCCAAGCCGAGGAGGCCCACCGTCTCATGGAATCATCGCAACACGTTGGAAAGATTGTGCTCAAGGTGGGTTAAGGCCCACCTCCCGCTGACCGGAACCCCACAGAGGCCCATCGCCATGAACCGCATCAAACTGCATGTCATCACCAGTCAACAGACTGCTGCCCTGCTTCGCGCCACTCGTCTGCTGACTGCGGCAGGCATTCCCCTGGAGGCCGGGTCCAACTTTATTAAGTTCCCGCGCGGGCATGAGCAGGCCGACGCGCTAGCCGCCAGCCTCAAAGCCATGGGGTTTAAGCCCCTGCCCACCATCGACGAGTTCATCGCTGAGACCAACGACAATTGCTCGCAGCGAGTGGCTTCTCTGCTCGCAGCCGAGCAGGCAGCCAAGCCCAAGCATGACTGCGGACACGACCATGCGCCCGGTGAGGCCTGCAACCACGGCCACCATGACCAACATGGCCACGACCATGGACATGACCACGGTCATCAGCATGAGCATGCCCACTCGCATGCCCATTCGCACAGCCACGACCACCAGCATGCCCACGATCATGATCACAAGGGCTGCTGCGGCCACGATCACGACCACCAGCACGACCACAAACACTAATCCTCCATGACGATTCGCGTCAGGGGCGCACGGCAGAACAACCTCAAGAACCTGTCGCTAGACCTCCCCACAGGGGAGATCACAGTGGTCACGGGCGTCTCGGGCTCGGGCAAGAGCTCGCTGGTCTTTGACACCATCTACGCCGAAGGTCAACGCCGTTACATCGAGACCTTCTCGGCTTACGCGCGCCAGTTCCTGGATCGTATGGACAAGCCGCAGGTCGACCGCATCGACGGGGTCCCGCCAGCGATTGCCATCGACCAGACCAATCCAGTTCGCACCTCCAGATCAACGGTCGGCACCATGACCGAGATCACCGATCACCTGAAGCTGCTCTTTGCCCGATCGGCAGAGTTGTTCTGCCCAGGCTGTGGTGAACGCGTGCAACGGGACACCGTCGATGGCATCGTCACCCTGGCCTTGGCCCAGCCATCGGGTCAGCGACTGGCTGTTGTCTTTACCCGAGAGACGCCTGAGTCCCTCGAGGATGACCAGCTCGAACAATGGCTATCGGCACAAGGATTCACCAAAGTCTATCGGCGCGAGGCCAGCACCATTCAGGTCATCGCCGATCGGTTCGTGATCAACGAGAATTTGGAGCGCGCTCGAGTGGCTGAGGCGATCGAGACCGCGATGCGGTATGGCCAGGGTCAGTGTCAGCTGGTCCTACTCAACAAAGAGGACCCAGAGCGGGATCAGGTGCTGCAGTTTTCCAGTGCCTTATCTTGCTCGGCCTGCAAGATTGCATTCAAAGAACCCAGGCCAGCCCTCTTCTCATTCAACTCTCCAATCGGTGCCTGCGAGACCTGCCGGGGCTTCGGACGGGTCATTGGCATCGATCCTGGGCTGGTGATTCCAGATGAGTCTCTCAGCCTGGCCGATGGAGCGGTCAAGCCCTGGCAGACCAAATCCTATGCCGACTGTCAGCGTGAATTGCTCATGCATGCCAAGCGACGTGGTGTCGCTCAGGACATTGCCTTTCGGGACCTGCCACCGGAAGACCGTCGTTGGGTCTTTGAGGGCGATGAAGACTGGAAAGGCAGTTGGACCAAGCAGTGGTACGGGATCAACCGATTCTTTGGGTACCTGGAGTCAAAGGCCTACAAGATGCACATTCGGATGCTGCTCTCCAAGTACCGCAGCTACACCGAGTGTCCGGCCTGCCATGGCGCAAGGCTCAAGCCCGAGTCCCTTTACTGGCGACTGGGAGGCTGCACCCTGTCCCAGGTCATGGCCAAAAGCATCGATCAAACCATGGTCTGGTTGGATGCCGTTCAGTCCAAATCAGAGTCTGCCGCCCAGACCACCAGCGCCGGGCGCGTGGATGCCCAGACCACCGCCGCGCAGCTGGTCTACAAAGAAATGAGAGCCCGCCTGGGATTCTGCCAAGCGGTCGGCCTGGGCTATCTCACCCTGGATCGCCAGTCCAGAACACTCTCGGGTGGCGAGGTCCAACGCATCAACCTGACCACAGCCCTGGGTACGTCCTTGGTCAACACGCTGTTTGTGCTCGACGAGCCCTCGATCGGCCTGCACCCCAGAGACCTGCAGCGCCTGATTCAGGTCATGCAACGCCTGCGGGATGCCGGCAACAGCCTGTTGGTGGTGGAGCATGACCCCGAGGTCATGCAGGCTGCCGACCGCATCATTGACATGGGTCCCGGTCCGGGCGAACACGGGGGCGACATCTGTTTTAACGGCCGCTTTGACGAACTCATTCAGAGCAAAACCCTGACCGGTCAATATCTGCGACTTGAGAAGCTGGTCTCTGCTGAGCCCTCTGCTGCCAAAGACCTGGTTCAAATGGCTCCCATTATTCGGCTCTCGGGTGTTACCGCCAACAACCTGAAAAACCTAACGGTTCAGTTCCCCCTGGGTCATCTGGTTACCGTCACTGGTGTCTCTGGGTCTGGAAAATCCACCCTGATTCACGATGTGCTCTATGCCGCGGTCTGTAAGCAACTGGGCAAAGCCACCGAGACGCCTGGGGCCCACGACAAGATTGAGGGCGTCCCACTGATCAGCGATGTCCTGATGGTGGACCAATCACCCATTGGCAAGACCACCCGCTCCAACCCAGCTGTCTACGTTGGCGCTTTTGACGCCATCCGAAAACAATTTGCAGATGCACCGCTTGCGGTTCAGCGCGGCTACACCACAGGTACTTTCAGCTTCAATGCCGGCACGGGGCGCTGTCCCAGCTGCTCGGGCAGTGGCTACGAGCAGGTGG
>VFQS010001504.1_pt1 | contig 21246 bp, 18 predicted proteins | sample 3512361 | NCBI WGS metagenome assembly VFQS01 (sample SAMN10412375, study PRJNA504923) | tailings metagenome | isolation source: Relicate 1 Philex TSF3 active mining | place: Philippines
CGCTGCTGCCTGTGTTGCCACTGGCGCTGCCTGCTTCCCGCTCTTGGCTGGTGCCGTTGCCGGAGCCGGTGCTGGAACCGTTGCCGGAGCCGATGCTGATGCTGAAGCCAGAATGGACTGAATGCGCAGGTGTTCCATTTGGTCTTCGAGGAATTGCTGATGGTCTTCATAATCCTTATCCAGGATTGAGAGTTCCTCGAAGTGCTCTTCCTCTTCCTCCTCTGTCAGTTGCGGGGCACCGCCCACAATACTGCAGAAGATGTCGAGTTGCATGGCTTGTTTCTCCGAAAGGACTCCGGACTGGTAAGCCAGTCCGATTTTCTCTCTCGTCGGATAGCGGAACAACAGTTTATAAAGATGATCTATCATCTTCGATGTGAGTTCCATCGGCTGGATGTCGGCTGAAAACTGCGTTGTGATTGGCTGTGGCTGTGCCGATGCTGATGCCATTGCCTTAGACATGTTGATGTTGTTGCAGTTGCCTGATTCGATTTAACTTTCGCCCCCACACTCCTTTAGAGAATCGATTGTGAGTGATTTATTATATCACAGTAGCCATTCAAATAATTAGTTTTTGCAATTTTTTTTATTATTACTTATTATATAAATTTGTCTTATTCTATTAGTTTCTTATACATATCCACTAATATATTATAATACACCTGTCCCGCTGTATTATAGGAATCACTGTTTCTCTCATAATCTAATAGTATCTCGCTTATATATTCTCTCTCTTTATTACATCTTATTTTATACTTGTATTTAATTATCTCGTTAAATATCTCTATATTCATATTATATATACTCTTGTATAATGCTGACTCCTCATATTCATCAATTTCTTCCAGTAAATTATAATTTCTTATCAAATATTTTGATATCTTATTCGCATTCATATGTATCGCAAATGTTAACCATCTATCCTCCATATTCGGCACATATCCTATCGTTTCTACCAAAAATTTAAACATATCCATATCATCTCCTATACATGCCGTCGCAAATACATTATTTATCACATATTCCATCTTATAACTCCTATCAAATATATATTCCGCTAAATCATATCTCCTCATATATACCGCCTTCTCAAATGCTGTATAATCTCTATATAACATACTATAATCAAAATATCCTATAACATCCTTCTTTATAAGTTCCTCTAGTGTTATATCCGGATTAATAGTAATGAATTCACATATATTCATCTTTTCCGTCTTTTGGCGTTTTATGTATTGTTCGCTGTATTCTACTGATAAACGCTTGCTATTCATTATATTATCCTATAATATTATAATTATTATACTCCATTCTCTTTTTTTTTCAACTTTTTTATATATTATATATTATATCAACATTTATTATGTCTAAACAAATTATCATTAACTCCATCTTTAATAACCAACTCGCAAAATTATTCTTCATCATCGCCACCAAAAATTTACTCTTTAATGAACCTCTTCACCTACTTCTTCCTTCTTCTTTATCTTCTTCTACTTTTGGTTCTGCTTCTGCTTCCGTTTCTTCCAGACCTAGAAGAACTGCTTTTATTGTAGCATCTCAAAAAATAACAGAACAAATTGATTATATGAAAGATGAAGATTTGGAAAATGAACTCGTCATTGATAATGACAGTGCCGAAAATAAATATGATCCTGAATATAAAGAAAAATTATCTCCCGTCTCTCTTGGTGAAGATGTCGAAAAAATTATCGCTGCCTATTGTCCCTGTCCTATTTGTGGTTCTAAATTATATAAATTCGTTAAAAAAAATATTCCTATCGCCGATCTCATCTGTTCTAACATATCTTATCACATCTTCATTAATAAAAGTTTCCTATTCCAAGTTAAAACTTCGAATGGTTCTAGAGTTCTCGGCAAACCCTATTTCGATAAATCTTTTGTTAAAATCTCTTCTATTCTTTATAAACCTCTTTATTGTATCGATCATCTTAATCCTAATTTTAATGTCCTTATTCCTAATCTCATCTGTCTTAATATATATATTCATTCAACATCACAAACTTATGTCATCAATCTCCCTAAATCTTTCTTTTATTTCCCCTCTTTTTCAGATCCTATTAAACCTTATATCATTCATGATTCCGGTTTAACTCTCAATCCTAAATTTATTTTCTCTATCCCTACTGATTTTAGAAATCTTATTCTCCTTAATCTTCATAAATCTATCTCCGATAATGTTATCCCAAAATTTATCTCCATCAATTTACATAACTCTTTCAATAAATCTTTCATCGATAAACTTATTAAATTATTACTCTCTAATCCTTCCTCTTTACTTAACATCAACTCTTTTATTAATAACTACTTTAAACATCTCTGTCCCCTTATCACCTCTCAAATTATTATCCCTATATCCGTTAACCAAGATAAAAGACCCCATCTCACTCCTAAAACTCTCACCCCAGATTCTAGATTATCCAAAAAATCTAAATCTTCATCCTTCTCCGATTCTGATATACATTCTGACCCCATCTCCCAAAAATTATTCTTCCATAAATATCTTAAATATAAACTAAAATATTTATCTCTCAAAAATATTTCCTAATTATCCTCTATATACTTTCTGTAATATCTGAAATTTTTATCATAATCCAATCTATCATCTATCTCATATCCAAAATTTAAAAATATCGACAAAAATATATTATTTATATATTCATCCATCATCTTACTATATCTCTTGTTAAATAATAATATCACTACTATCGGTAAATATATTATCATCGGCATTATATTCACTATATATATCATCGATGCCATTATATTTATGTATAATCCTATTCTCCTATTTCCTCTATTATTCACATAATAATTTATTGTAAATATCATGTGATTTACTATACTATAATATATTATATTACTCATCATACTATACTCTATTATGCTATTTATCATATTATATATATACATTATTCCACTTATATATCCTAACACTGCCACTATATTCATTATTATATATTATTTTATTATTTTTATTTATTTTATTATTTTTATTTATTTTTTTATTTATTTTTTTATTTTTATTTATTTTTTATTTATCATCTAATAAATAATATTTACCATATTTATTTTTTTCCAATATCGGAAATATATCAAATATTCTGTATTTCACCCCCTTCTCCCCAAACCAATTTAATGGACAACATACCTCCTTCTCCTTATTCTCATTTAAATAATCTCCCCACCAACTATACGAACTATTCGCTAATATATGCCCATCTCTACATTCACTCATCAACCATAAACTCCTCTCCTCATTATCATCTTCCACCACCTCTCTATTCTTTATCTCCATCAAATATGATTTCTTCACATACTCAACATCATCGCTAAATATTATAAATACTGTTTCATCCTCTTCATACTTCTTTATCGCCTTCCTATAATATCTCTCTGACAAATTATAATGATATTCTGGTAATCTTAAATAATCCCCTCTCCTTATGTGTATGCTTACTATCTTCTTATCTCCATATTTGCTTTTTATTTTTTTTATATATTCCTCATTTTCTTCCTTGTATTTATTCTCTAATTTACTCTTTATATATTCTCTCTCTTCTATTATATATTTATATGACTGAAAATATCCATACAACATATACTTCCTATTCCTTTCTAATTTCATTTTTACTATATCCTCATTATACCAAAAATTATTCTCCCTTATTATCTCATATCCTACTAATTCCTCATTTCTATCTTCTATTTCCATTTTTTCAAACATTTTGTATTCCTTTATATTCTTCCTCTTATCTCTGTAATTATTTATACTCCTGAATAATTTAATCTTATTTCTGTTCTTTTTACCCATCACTAATGCTATACTAACCTGAAATAATATATTCCCTAATCCTCCCATCAAATATACCGTTATCATCCTTTTATTTATATTCTATATTCTATTTTCTATATTTGATTTTATTTATTTATTTTTTCTATTTATTTCTATTTATTTATCATTTTTCTTATATTTCTTATATAATCTTCTATACTATGGTTATATTCACTCTTCTCTACATTTTTCACTTCTATCTTCTCTCCTATATTCTTTAATCTTTTATTATTTATCTTCCTCACCACATCTTCCTTGTTTATTATTCTATATATCTCTAACTCTTTTAACATTCCTCGCTCTCTTATCACTCTAAAACATCCTATCGTATATATCCTACTCTTTATCTTCTCTCTCCTATATAATTCATATCCTAATAATACTATCAAACCCCCTCCTAAACTATGTCCTACCATCTCTATTTTATATCCCTTCTTATTATATTCTCTTATCTTTTCATATATTTCTTCCATCTTATTCTCCTTCTTTAATCTCTTATATCTTATCACCACTCCTTCGTGATATTCTATCTCCTTATATCTTATTATATTACTATTTATTACACTCATATAATCTTCTATCTCACAACTTCCATTTATATATACTATCATTCTTCTCTTTTCATCCTCTGTCTTTATCTTTATTCTTATCCTATCCTCTCTCTCCTCTCTTATTTTTTCTAATATCTCTAATATCTCTAATATTCTTTCCATCTTTTTTATTTCTATATATTTATATTATCTTTATTTTTATATTTTCTTTCTATATAAATGATTATTTTTTCTCATTTCTCCTCTCTTTCTTATAATTCTAAATTTACCTTTTTCTTACTCTCTCTTATCTTCTTTCTTTCTTCTTTCTTTAATCTTAATTTCATTCTTTTTTCTTCCAATATTCTTAATCTTCTTAATTATAATTTCTTCTTTTATCTCTCTCATTTATTCATTCTTCTCGCTTTATTCCTCTCTTCTTCCCTTAAATTTTCTTCTTTCCTCTCTTTCTTCTTCTTCCATCTTTATCTTTCTATCTTCCATTCTATTCACTCAAATTTATTTCTTATCATCTTCTTCTCCTTTCTATCTCTCTTTTCTCTTTCTTCCTTTCTTTATTATTATAATAATAACAATAATAACAATAATAATAATAATAACAATAATAATAATAACAATAATAGTAATAATTTTAATCCTTCATCAATGCCATATTATTTATATTTTATTATAACTTTCTTTATTATCGCTTTTTGTTATTTCTTTTCTTTCTATTTCCATATTTTTAATATCTTCCTTTCTATACACTATTCTCATTATTTTTCCTTTATTATCCTTAATTCTCTTCTATATAAACAATCTTTTTTCTATCTTTCCATCTCTTCCATCTTCTTTATCATCTATCATATTATTCATCTTAATATTAATCTTATTCTTATTTATTCCGTTTTCTTCTTTCTATCTTTCTATTCTCTCAATCTTTGGTTCTTAAATCATATAAATCATAATAATCAATCCATTTTCTCTATCAATCAATTTTATAATGTTTAGTTTTATTTTTATATTTTATTTCTTCTTTATTACTTTCATTTTTACATCTTTCTTTACACTCTTTTTGTGTTTTGTATTCATTATGCATGACATCATCGTAAATGTACACAACATTATTTATATAATAATATTATCTATATTATTAAAAAAATCAATTTTTATTATTTTATTATTTTATTATTTTATTCTACATATACTACCGCTACTCCTAGTTTCTGTTTTATTCTATTTTCTACTTGTTTCATATTTAGTCTTATACTATCTGCTAATGCTCCAACTTTTGTTCTCGGATTTATCATTTGTAGCATTATTACAGGCACTTTATCTATCAGTTTTACTATTATTTCCTCATTTATATTTCTATTTATCATATATTGCACTATATTCTGTCCCTCTATAAATATCTCCATATTATTACTCCTTTCTATAAAGAATTTTATTCCTTCTACATCCATTTCTACATTCTTTAACATACTCGTCATTATCTGTGTCTTGAAATTTAATATCCTATTCTCTACATCTATCCCCTTCACTACATCATTATTCATCACATAACTCTTTAATTCTTCATCCGTAAATTTTACTTGTTCTAAATCTTCTAGTTGTTCTTTTGTTAGTTTCTTATTGCTTTTTACTGTATTGTAAAACTCATTTATCATAAACTCATTCGTTATCTCATCTCTCTCTTCTTCTTTTTTGTCTTTCTTACCTTTTTCTCCTTTCTGTCTCTCTACCTCTTCAAAAAATTCTACTAACATCCTATTTAACCATTCGGGCATGTCTTTTATCTGCTCTCTATAACTTTTACTCTTATCCTCATTCTCAAAATAATATTCTTTTAGTGTCTCTGGATGTATGCTCGGCGGTGTTATCACATATCCCTTCTGTGTCCTAAAATCTATACCTATCTTATTACCATTCTCCGTTATTATCTTGTTCCTTGATGTCCATTCACTCATGTGCGGTTTGTAATTGAAATAATAATGTATTCCTCCACTTCCCGTTCTCACTTTTAATGTCTCCACTTGTGTATTCCTCTTTTCTAACTCATTCCAATAATCTATTCCTCCATCTTTCACATCTATGTCTATCACCACTATCCCTGATCTCTCTCCACATAATACTCCTACATTGTTATTGAAATTCCTATTCATATTATACTTCTTTATCTTCTCATCACTCCTATATATCTCTCTCGAATCTTCCCCTTTCATATTCACCCACTGTCCATATGCCGGCGTCTTGTTCAAACTACACGGAAAAATACAAAATCCTTCTCTTATAAATTTCTCTATCATCTCACTCTTCCTATTCTTATAATCATTGTCGTGATTCATCGTCCTGAATTGTCCAAAATTCTGATGTTGCATCTGCACATTCTTCCTCGGATTATTTCCAAATATCCTATTCTGTACCGGTTGAACTACTTGTTGAACTTGTTGAACTTGTTGAACTACTGGTTGAACTACTGGTTGAACTTGTTGAACTTGTTGAACTTGTTGAACTACTGGTTGAACTTGTTGAACTTGTTGAACTTGTTGAACTTGTTGAACTTGTTGAACTTGTTGAATTGAATTATTAGACCAAGCACCAAATTGTTTTATTGGTTGTTGTGGTTGTTTTAATATTTCACTATCAATATCACTGTCATCATCTGGAGCTACTACTTTTTTTAGTGTTCTTTTAAATATAGGCTTTTCTACATCCGAAACACTTATTTCGGGTATTTTTACTTGTTGAGATTGCGAAGTTCTGATTTTAATCATATTCTCTTCATGTTCATGTTTTTCTCTCGTCATCTCTAACTCATGTTTATTATTCATTTCCATCACATTTATAAATGTTCTCATAACTTCTGGATTCATTACTGCATAATCACTTATCATCTTGTTAATTATTGCATTGTTCATTATGTTATTGCTCATATTATGGTATAATATATAAAATATTTATAGTATGTTAAAATTTCAATTTTTTTTAATATTATTTATAAATTTATTCTTCAATATCTTCTATTATTTCTATTATTCTATCCAATTTTCTCTGTGTTGCTATATCTTTCGCTGTCTCTTTACTACTATTTGCCTTTTTAATCGCAATAATTGACATCCTCTTTATTAATTCTATACATACTCCTTCCATACTTTGATGACACGCCATAAATAATGCCGTTTCTCCATAATGATTCCATCTGTTTATTGACTCTTCCGTCATTTTCTCTACCATTTCTAATGCTACTTTTTCCATTTTATAACAACATGCCCAGAATAATGCTGTGTATCCTCCACTATTCCATCTACTTATCATCATAATAGACATCCTCTTTATTAATTCTAATGCCACTTTATCCAGTTTTCCCATACATGCACATATTAATGCCGTATCTCCATATTTATTTATTTTATTTATCGTTCGATCATCCATCTTACAAATTAATTTTAATGCTGTTTCTTCCATCTTATTCTTACATGCTTTAATCAATACTCCATTATCATAATATATATTCCACTTATTAATCGCTTCTTCTGACATCTTATTAATTAGTTCTATTGATGCTTTCTCCATCTTATTCTTACATAACCAATATAATATCGTATATCCATTTTTATCCCATCTTCCTACTTCCTCTTCTGTCATCTTTACAATAATATCTAACATTTCCTCTTCTGTCATTCTTCTTTTCATCGATAACCCATTAATTTATTAATCTTATTCATATTATTCATATTATTCATATTATTTCTTTTTTCAATTTTTTTATAAAAAATTTATTTTCTGTAAAAAATCAATCTTTCCTATAAAAAAATGATTTTCAGTAAAAATTTCCGTGTTATACATCGATAACACAATTTGATGTCAAAATTTACAATTCATATTATTATTTTTTATTAATATATTATATATACTACTAGGCGACCAAGTTTTCGAAGAAAATGTTATACATTGATAACAAAATTTATTGTTTTTTATTATATTATATATCTAAAAATTTTATTTTATGAATTTCGAAGAAAAATGTTATACATTGATAACACTAATATACTCTTATCTTTGTTTTCTCTCCATTCATTTTTTTTTTCAATTTTTTTTAAATAAAAAAATTAATAAATTATTCATCTTCTGTCAATATTATCCTCCTCTTCTTAAACTCCTGAACCGACTCCTCCACATTATTAAACCTAAATAATTGTGTCCCAGCCTCCAATACCATCATATTATATGCATGTGCCGCCTCTATCTCCGAAAAATGATAACTCCTCGCATACAACTTCTTATCACAATAATGTTGTGCTAACCACTTGCCACTCTTCGTCTTACATACTCCCTTGTATTTACTCGTCGTCATCGTATCCGGATCTGATAATTTCGCTCTTTTCCTCTTTTCCGCTATCATAATATTATCTCTGTAATTACACCATAACAAATTCTCTTTCCTGTTATCCGTCTGATCTCTGTTTATATTCAACACCAGCTTGTAATCATGCGGATTTTCTATCCACGCCTCGGCTACCATCCTCCTCACTTCTACACTCTTCTTCCTAATATTTATACACAATATACCCTTATTTACCGTCTGATGCTGTCTTATATACATCCTGTTTATGTAATCATATATATAGATATTACCTAACTCTCCTACCCAATATTCTGTATACATCTTGTGTCTTCTCACCTTCTCTCCTTCCACTTCATCTGCTATCTTTATCGTCTTCTCCAAATCTTCCATCGTCTCCGAACCCATAAATCTCATCAATGCCTCGTAATTCACCTTCTGTGATCTTGGTACCTCTCTCTCTACTGGCACTATCACTCCTACTATTGTTGCTGATGCTGACACTGATGCTGATGCTGACGCTGATGAAACGCTCATAATTGCGGTTGGTTGTTGTTCTTTGATTTTGTTTCCTTATTATATATTTAAAATATTCTTTTTTTCAATTTTTTTGTTTCTTGTTTTCTTTTCTAAAAAAATTTTAATACATCTATACAATGATAGAAATATTAAGTGCAAATATTATTATTATTATTATTATTATTATTATTATTTGAAAAATAACTATTACAATGAATAGTATAATTTATTGGAGTTATTATCAATAACTATTATTATATGAAATTATCTCTTTAAGTTATTTTATATAAATTATTTATTTTATTAAATTCATAATAAATAAGGTTAATATCTTTAATAATAAAAAATTCTCTTTTATGATTAATTCTGTAATCATTAAAAACATTAAATATTTCTTTTTCTGCTTTAATATAATCAGATAATATATTTGATGTTAAAATAATTTTTGTTGGATAATAATAATATGTTTGATATGTTCTTAATCTTTTATTTATATCTATTGCTCTACCTAATTTATATATATTTTCTCCATATAACACATTATGAAAACAATATATATAACCTGGTTTCATTATCTTAATTTTTATACTAATAACTATTATTTATTCAAAATTTCAATTTTTTCAAAAAAAGATGAAAAAATAAATAAATAATATATTATCTTATATTATATAATATGAATTACATTAAAAATGAACTCTTATATGGTGCTCACAATTATAAACCTATTTTAGATATTGTCATATCTAAAGCTAAAGGTAAATATTTATATGATACCAATAATATTAAATATTTGGATTTTCTAGCTGGTTATTCCACCGTTAATCAAAGTCATTGTCATCCTAAAATCATCAAAACTATTAAAAAACAAATTAACACTTTAACTATGACTTCTCGTGCTTTTCATAATATCTATCTTCCTCAATATCAAGAATTTATGTGTAAAACTTTTAATTACCAAAAACTTCTTCCTATGAATTCAGGTGTCGAAGCCGCCGAAACTTCTATTAAACTTGCTAGAAGATATGGATATCTACATAAAAATATTGAACCTAATAAAGCTTCTGTTGTTGTCGCTTTCAATAATTTCTGGGGTAGAAGTATCGCCGCTATTAGTTCTTCCACCGATCCTAAAAGTTATGATAATTTTGGTCCATATGTCCCTAATTTTATTAAAATCCCCTATAACAATTTACAAGTTCTTGAAAATCATTTCATTATTAACAAAAATATCGTCGCCTTTATGTTCGAACCTATTCAAGGTGAAGCTGGCATCATCATTCCCGATTCTAATTATCTTTCTAATGTTAGAAAATTATGTGATAAATATAATATTCTTATGATTTGTGATGAAATTCAATCCGGTTTAGGTAGAACTGGCAAATTATTAACTTGCGATTACGAAAATATTAAACCCGATATCATCCTTCTCGCTAAAAGTTTATCTGCCGGTTTTATGCCTATCAGTTGTGTTCTCGCTAATGATAATGTTATGTTAGGTATTAAACCTGGCGAACACGGCTCCACTTTTGGCGGTAATCCTCTCGCTTGTGTTATTGCTATGAATGCCGTTAAAATTTTAATCGACGAAAATATGATCGAAAATAGCTATAATATGGGTATCTATTTCAGAAATAAAATAAATAATATAATCAAAAATAAAGGAACTGATTTTGCTGTTGTCAGAGGTAAAGGTCTAATGAATGGCATCCAATTTAATAATAATATCAATGTTGATAACTTTATCAAATTTATGGCTAAAAATAATATTCTTTGTAATTCTACCAAAAATAATACCGCTAGAATTACTCCTCCTCTCATCATCAATAAAACTGATATTGATACTTTCTCTTATTATTTTGATAAATTTATTTAATAATATAAAGACTTGCCAAGAATTATAAAGATATTTACGCCATAATATTTTATAAATAAAAATGAAGACTTGGCGAGAATTATTTATAAGATAATTAGGCAAAGCCAGAAGATTTTATAAAGATATTTACGCCAGAAGGAATAAATAATGATAACTAAAAATGAAGACTTGGCGAGAATTATTTATAAGATAATTAGGCAAAGCCAGAAGATTTTATAAAGATATTTACGCCAGAAGGAATAAATAATGATAACTAAAAATGAAGACTTGGCGAGAATTATTTATAAGATAATTAGGCAAAGCCAGAAGATTTTATAAAGATATTTACGCCAAAAGGAATAAATAAGAATTAAATATAAATTACTTGATTATTAGAACAGAAACAAATTTTTTGTAAAATAGGATTATGTAAATAATCTTGAAGAATAATATTTCTTGATTTGTTATAATGAATTTCATTAACATTTTCGAATGGTGTATTTGTATGGATAAATAATCTGATTTGAGTGATATGATCTAAATTAATATTTATTAGGTCATTTAATAAATATTTGATATGGAATAAATAAATAAACCACATTTCTGATAAATATTTATTACAAGTTTTATAATTAAAAAAAGTTATTACATTTATATTATCTTTTTTTAGTATATCTTCAATAAATATTTTTAATAATAACTTATAATTATTATAATTAGTTTTATTATTTTCTAATCCATAGTTTTTTATATAATTATTTATTTTATTCACTTCATTTATTAAATCTGTATTATTTAATATATTTGCAAATGGTAATATCTTACTACTTAATTCTTTACTTTCTATATTTATATACTCCTTCCTTATATATATTTCATTGTCTTTCTTATAATATTCCAATTTGTTGAATTTCCATAATATATTTATTATTTCTTTATTATTTTGTTTATTGGTTTCTTCAGTTTCTTTATTATTATAATTTAATAATTCTATATAATTATTGTAATAATCATATGTTTTTATAATTTTTTTACTGTTTCTATTTCCCATTATTTATAATTTATTATTATTTATTATATAATATTTAATTAGTTAAAATATAAATAGTTTACCAATTTCTAAATATATAATAAAATATTAATTTAATAAATTTTATTATATATAAATAATATGAAATTAGATTGTGTTTTAACTGCTTGTAATAACAATAATTTATATTCTGATTTTATTCCGTTATTTGTTAAATCTTGGAAAAAATTATATAATAATATTGATGTAAAAATTATTTTTATTAGTAATACTATTCCTTCTAATCTTATTGATTATTCCAATAATATTATTTTATTTAATGAAATTCCTAATGTTTCTTCTGCTTTTATTTCTCAATATATCAGATTATTATATCCTTGTATTCTTAATTATGAAAATGGCGTTTTAATTACTGATATTGATATGATTCCTATGAATAATATTTATTATACCGAAAATATTAAAAATTTCGATAATAATAAATTCATCTATATGAGAAATATTTTATTGGATTTACATGAATTTTGTATTTGTTATAATATTGCTACTCCTGCTACTTGGAAAGAAATTTTTAATATTCATAATATTAATGATATTATTATTAATTTAACTTGTAGATTTAATCAAATTAATTATGATATCAACAAATTAAATGGATGGAATACCGATCAAAAAGATTTATATAATTTTGTTGTTAATTGGAATAATAAAACTAATAATCTTATTATTTTAAATGATAATGATACTAAATTTAATAGATTAGATAGATCTAAAATTAAATATTTAAAAAATTCCATTAAATATAATATTAAAAATAATATTTATTCAGATTATCATTGTCTACGTCCTTATAATTCATTTAAACATATTAATGATTCTGTTTTTAATTTACTTTAAAATATATTTTTATTTAATATTTTATTTAATATTTATATTAAATAATGAATCTTATTCTTATTCATAAATGTAAATTCGGCGGTTTAGGCGATTTTATTCGTGCTTCTATCTCTCTTTTCTGTTTCTCTAAATATCTTAATTTTCAATATTTTATCGATTTTTCGGATAATCCCGATTTTCATAAATGTTTCGACTACCATAAAATTAATATCGATAATTCTAACTTTGAAACTATCATGATTACTGATTATGTTAATTTTAATAAAATGAAATATAATATTAAAAAACTTAAAAAAAAATATTATAATATCTTATCTAACTCTTTCGGCTTTGTTTCTATTAATACTATCAATCAATATATCGATGAATATAATTCTACTATTCTTAAACCATCCATTTTAGTCATTAATAATATTAATTCTATTCTTAATCATTATAATCTTATTAATAATCATTATGTTTCTATTCATGTTAGATGTGGCGATTATACTATTAATAATGTTAATAATTCTCATAATGATTTTAGGCTTGATATTCATGATATGTCTAATTATCATAAATTACATAATATTATCACTTCTTATTTTAATAATTCTAATATTCCTATCATTATCCATTCTGATTCTATTGTTTTTAAAGATAATATGAAATCTTTATATCCTCAATATATTTTCCTCGATATCGATATCATACATACTTCTCTTAATAATAATTGTTCATATTTATCCACCATCTCCGAATTCTATCTCATTTCTTCCGCTCATTCTATCTGTATGCCTATAACCTATTCCGGATTTTCTCACTGGGCTTCTGTTATCGGCAAAAAAAATTTAATCACATCCATCAATAATTTCCATTTTACCTCTCTTCTATAATTTTTTTTTTATTTATTTTTTTATTTTTATAATATATTGTTTTTATATTATATTATGATTAATTCTCCTGATTTAATTTCCGTTATTATTCCTTCTTATAATAGATTTAATTATCTTCTTAATGCTATTAATAGTGTTCTTAATCAAACTTATAAAAATTTTGAAATTATCGTAATTAATGATTGTTCTACTGATAATAATTATTATACTCATAATTGGAATAATATCACCATTATTCATCTTCCTAAAAATTCAAAAGAAATTTTAGGTTACAGTTGTGCCGCTTATGTTCGTAATATCGGTTTTAATATTGCTAAAGGTAAATATATCGCTCTTCTTGATGATGACGATATTTGGTTCCCTAATAAATTAGAAATTCAACTTTCAGAAATGAAAAAATATAACATTAATATGTCTTGTACTGAAGGTCTTATCGGTAATGGTATCTATAATCCTAATTTATCTTACAAAAAATATAATTCTGAATTCTATTTTAATGCTATTTCTAAAATTTTTAGAAAAAAAAAATCTAATCTCCTTTCTAACGGCTTTCCTCATATCTGGAATTTTGACTTTTTATCTATCCATAATTGTATCATCACTAGTAGTATTATTGTCGAAAAAAACCTACTTTCTCATGTCAATTTTATGCCTCTACTTAATTTCGGTGAAGATTATGCTACTTGGCTTAAAATTCTTAAACTTACCGATTGTCTTTATGTTAATTATGTCCTCTTCTATTATGACTCGAAACACGGTAATGGACAATTATATTTATAATTTAAAAAATTTGATTTTATTATATAATATTATCTATATTATATTATAATATTATGGGTTCCTGTTATTCTAAACCTAAACCCGTTATCCCTAATTCTGATAATATAAATATTAAATCTACTAACACCATCATCCATATCGATTCTTCTCCTAAAATTTCTAATGTTCAACCACCTTCTCCCGTCGAATTTAAACCATCTGTTTCTCATACTATCATCCATTCTGACTCTAAACAACCTGATTTAATTATTTCTCCATCTAGATCTATTACTCCTATTTCATATTCTTCTGTTAATAGATATCCTAAAACCTCTCTCTCTGTTAAATCTTCTCTCTCTACTTCCCCTTCTTCTGATTCTGATAATGATACCGATTCTAATAAAAATAATAATTTATTCTCTCTATCTATCATCACTCCTAAATATATCATTAAACCTAAACTTATTATCGTTCCTGGTTTAGATGAAATTCATCGAATTCTTTCTGATTATTCATCTTCTATTAATATCGATAACTCTAAATTATTACTCATTCTTAATGATATCGCTACCAATTATCATAACTTCCCTTATCATAATCTTAAACACGCTCTTATTTTCACTTTTAATCAAATTCAATTCTGTCATCATAATCACGATATTATTATCAAAAAATTTAATGAATATAATCTTAATATTAATTATAATAAATTCTTTATACTCTTCATTCTATCCGGTCTCGCTCATGATGTCGGTCATATCGGTTATAGTAATGTCCAATTAAGAGAACTTAACCACGAATGGGCTGTCGCTCATAATAACTCTCCCGCTGAACATTTTCACGCTAAAAAATTTTTGGAAATATTATCTATTCATAATATTTCACTTAATGATATCGAAAAAACTATCATTTATGAACTTATTCTCGCTACTAGTCTCGAAATTCCTCTTACCTGTTTTAATACTAACACCATCTTTAAATACATCATGAGATTTGCCGATTTATCACACTGGTCTTCTAATCTTTCTATCCATCTTGAATGGTATAAAAGATTTCTTCGTGAAATTAATCATCGTGATAGTATGTATTTCGATTTCTTCGACAAAATTAAATTAAATAATAAAAATGCCTCTAATCAAGCCGAATTCTCTCATACTTTCTTTCAAGTCATCTCTTATCTTAATAGCAATATTCCTGAAAATGATTATATGCTTAATATCAATAAAAAATTTACAGATAATCTCGCCTTCTGGAATGATAAAGCTAAATCTAATGATGACTTTTTTATTTAATTATTTTAAATTTTATTATTTTATTATTTTTTTATTTTTTTATTTTATATATTATGTCACCAGCTCCTTATATAACTCTCATTATTAATAATATAAATATTTAACTCCACAATCCCGTCGTAAAAAACCTTCCCTCCTACTTTCCAGCATTCAAATAATCATAGTTCTTCTGACTATAAATTTAAATATTTTTATTGTATGTAATGTAAACAAAAATAAAAATATTTAGCTCTTAAACAAAGTTTATGAGATAATTATTTTTATTATAAATCTTTTTTTATTATAATTCTTTTATTATTTTATATAATTTATATTATATATGGCGGACTCAACACCGACAACTGTAATCCAGAATATAGAAGAATTAACAAACTTATTCTCAACAAGGTCGATTATATCTCCTGATGATTTAGAACTCTATAATAGATTACAACCCTCTTTAGAAACTGCATTGATCAGACTTCCTACAGACAAACTACATTTTTTAAATGATTCTATTAATCAATTAAAAAATTTTGATTATGAACTTGTTTCTGAAGTATATTTATCAAACGAATTTAAAAAACAACTTTATCATCTACAAATAAAAACAATCTTATTATATATCTCCAAATTCGATAATCAATCGGAAAATTTACAACAATTTCTTAAAATTTTACAAGAGAAAATTAAAACTTCTCATGAAGCTATCGATACTGATCATGTTTCCAGAATTATTTCTAATCAAAATCCCGTCGTTCCTCCTGTTGATAGAAGACAACAACTTATTGACAGATTAACACCACTCTTAAATAGATTGGTTCAATCACCAGACTTTATAGAATTTTCAAAAATTATTCAAGAAGAAAAACAACAAACTGGTGGTAAATCTAAACGCATGCATGTTCTTCGAGGTGGTCAATTACCTAGCAATATTAATACATTTTTGACTCAATTAAATGTAAGTGAAACGGATAAACAATTATTCGAAAGATTATATGATGGTTTGCCACAAACCAATGATGGTGAACAACTTAAACAAAAAATTAATAGCGAAATTAATAAATTATTTTTAATTGATGCACAATTAAATAATTTTATTGATGATGGAAATTATACTGATATTATTAATGAATTATATAAACTCCAATTTAATATTATTATTTCGCTTTTCAGAAAATTTATTCCTATGGATTTTATACAAAAACTCACTAAAAAAATGTCAACTATCAATTCTATTTTAGAAAATGGTAATGATACTTATATTAGAACAATACAAGATACATTTCCTGTGTTAGATGAACAATCATCATCTGCAGCGGCGGCGGCGGCTGTGGCTGCTGTGGGCGCTCCGACTGCTAGGAGTTTAAAATACAAGCAATTAGGAGGTTTGAAAACTGACGATAATATATTGACAGTCTTTAATGAATTAAAAAATTATGTATCAAAATTTATCTCTGTTTTTAATACCGAACAAATTTTAAAGTTAATGACAATATTTAGTTTAAAAGATAATAACTCCAATTTTGAAAGCTATGGTATTACTATCCCTGATTTTGTAAAATATTTTTTTATTAAAATAACTTCAGCTAATAAACCAACAATTTTATCTCTTGGTATAACTCAAAAACATATTGATAAAGATTCTCTTTATGTTAATAAAAATTTAAATTTATTTTCATCTACAAATGAATATATCGGAACATATATTGTATTACATAAAATATTACATGCTTCACTAGTAACTACTGATAATATGTATAATTATTCTTTTATTATTATAGATATATTCTCAGATACTCTTTTAAATAAAAACTTTAAAAGTATAGAATTCGATAATAATAATATTAATATTGCTTTTGATTATATTGTTAATAGTAAAAAAAAAGTTTTTACATATGTTAAATTAAGAAAAGATGATAGGCTCGATCCAAATACTAGATATACATTCACTGAAATAACTCCAAAAAAAATTATTAAATTAGATCATCAAGCATACGATACTGATACTTCAAATATCAAACATGAAACTTATTATTTTGGTCCATTTGACAAATTTTTTTTACAAGACAAGACAAATAATGAAGTTGCTTCCAGTATTTTGACAGATATTAAAAAAAAACTTATAAATGGTTCTGAAAATTTTTGTTTTATTGGATACGGTCAATCTGGTTCGGGTAAAACATCCACTTTAATTAAATTGGAAACTCCTTCAGGAATTTCACAAGATGGTGTTTTAACCAAAATTTTAACTGATCAATCACTATTAAGAAAATTTAATTCTATCACATTAAAAATGAAAAATATATATTTAACTCATGAATCAGAAACCACTCAAAAATGGAATGACTTTAATACAAACGCATTTGCCGTTAGTTCTGATATATCATTATTTGATATTAAGGAATTTCAATTTGTAAAAACAATTACTCAAGGCAAAACCGAATGGAAATTTAAACCAGATTTTGTTCAAAGGGAAAAACAAAAAATACAAAGTAATGAACAAAAAATATCAGAAATCTCCACAAAGTTAAATGATATTAAGACACAAAAAAATACTTTATTAGAAAAAATAAAAGGATTAAATGAACAAAGAGAAAAATTGCAATCAGAATTCGGACAAGAATTACAAAAACAAATTAAAGAGTTGGAAGAGGAAATACATAAAAAAGGGACGGAACAAATTTCCATAAAATATGTTTTGAGTGCTAGAGATCGATCTCTAGGTCAAGTTGATGGAAATATATTTAATGGTTGGATTGTGAGAACTAATAAATACAATGTCCAACAACTGACTAATTCGAATTTGCCGGAATCATATCCCGTTTTTAAAAATCAAGATTTATTAAGTTTTAACACTGAAATCTATAAGTCAATAGACAAATTAAAAGAAAAATATAATGCATTTAGACAATTATTGGCGCAAAAAACAGAGTTAGAAACTCAATTAAAAAGTACCGAATTGAAACAACAATTAAATGACCAAATTGCGGTATTAAATGATCAAATTTCACAACGTAACACACAAATTATAGAATTAAATAACCAAATATCTCCACTCGAAAAACAAAAAAGATTATTAGAATGGAATAATAAACAATTAGATATAATCGATCAAAAAGAAATAACAAGTATAGTACTTATGGCTTTTGAATTGCGTGAAATTGAACCTACTCCAAATAATCGTGAAAGTTCTAGAAGTCATGTTATTGTTGATCTTCATCTTAAAACTACTGATACTGATGCAGGACAACATATAATAGTTTGTGATTTGGCAGGTGTTGAAAATAAATTTAATTGTGAAAATATTGAAGAATTAAAAAAATTTATAACTAAATATTCAGAAAGCAATAAATATCGAGATAGACAAATAGAATTTGATCGTTTAATGTGTGATGATAGTAGTAAAACAAAACCAAAAAAATTACTACAAGAATATAATTCAGGTGTTGAACTTATTAATCAATACAATGCTAATTATTTGTTATTTAATGATATATATAGTATTTCGGATAAAGTAACTACTAATAGATCTCAAGAGGGTGGTTCTTCTTGTGTTGCTTCATCTAATTTAATGTGGAATTGCAATAAAGGTTTCGTATATGCTGACGAACATAAATTTAATAATACATATTTTATAGATAAAATTGCTTCTTACAATAAATTTTTAGAAACTAAACTTAAATTAATTGAGAATTTTAATAATAAAATAGAAAAAGTAGGTGCACAAATTAATAAGGCTCTGATAACTGAAACAGGTATAAATGATATAATACAATTTTATCGTTCTAATGTTCCAGAAAGTAATAGAGATAAAACCAAAAACCTTATTAATGATTTATTAGGGATGGTCAATATATGGACAACGAGTTCATATAATAAAATTTATTATTATAATGTCATCGATTACAACGTTTATGATAATTTATTTAGGAATTTTACGGATGCTACAACTGATTTAAGTCCAATTAAATTTATTTTAATTTTAGCGAATGTTATTTATGAGGAATATAAAATTTGGATGTGTGAATACATTACATATCTAAAAATAAAATTTAATTGTAAATTACGTGTCAATGAAGGATATCTGATTAATAAAACATTAGATGAAATGCGTGTTGATGTAAAAAAATTAATATTAAAAACTACTAAAATAGATGATAAATTGCCATTGTTTTTTGATAAAGATATTTTACCATATTGTAGAAATTTAAGTGCAGATGAAAATAATTATAATTTATTCTATCCATCTGCAGATGAACAATCTGATGATACAACAGGTAAAATTATAGAAACATTTAGTGAATTAGGGGTTAATAAAGATAAATTAAATTTTGTTATCCTTACTGTCGTGAATATTAATAGCGACACTAATAATCCACCAAATCCGCCATTTATAAACATCAATGATGTATATATATCAAAAGTAAGAAATAGTTCAAAATCATTAGATTTATTTAAAAATTTATTAAAAAAAACTTTGAAGTATAATTTTTATAAAAATAATGTTGTATTAAAAGATATAAATACTGAAGTTAATAGAGAAACAATAACTACAGAAAGATTAAATGAATTAATTGATAAAGCTATACAAGAAATAAATACAAACAATTCTGCCACTCTTATCGGTAGCTTGGCTTCTACTGATGTTCTACAAAATATGACTTTTGATAAAATACCATGCTTTAAAAGTTCTGTTTTTGAAGAAATATTACCAAGATTAACTTTCCTTCAACCTAATAATATTTTATTAGGAAATAATAAAGCCATCGTCCAAAGGGTACAGTCAACATCGGCGTCAGCATCGGCGTCAGCATCGCCATCAATTTCAAGTTCAGCACCTGCGGTCGAAATTAGTTTTACGGGTGGAGGAATTAATTATAAAGATAAATATTTGAAATACAAAAATAAATATTTATCATTGAAATCACAGATGAAATGATAAATATTTATTTTTATTGTATGAAATGAAAACAAAAATAAATATTTATCATTGAAATCACAGATGAAATGATAAATATTTATTTTTATTGTATGAAATGAAAACAAAAATAAATATTTATCATTGAAATCACAGATGAAATGATAAATATTTATTTTTATTGTATGAAATGAAAACAAAAATAAATATTTATCATTGAAATCACAGATGAAATGATAAATATTTATTTTTATTGTATGAAATGAAAACAAAAATAAATATTTATCATTGAAATCACAGATGAAATGATAAATATTTATTTTTATTGTATGAAATGAAAACAAAAATAAATATTTATGTTTATTTTTATTGTATGAAATGAAAACAA
>VFQS010001505.1_pt1 | contig 21243 bp, 13 predicted proteins | sample 3512361 | NCBI WGS metagenome assembly VFQS01 (sample SAMN10412375, study PRJNA504923) | tailings metagenome | isolation source: Relicate 1 Philex TSF3 active mining | place: Philippines
AGGCCGGCGATGTACATCGCCGGCCTTTTTTGCATCCGGGCGCTACATCATGTATTCCCAGGCGGTCTGGTAAGCTCCGGCCTCCTCACAATACGCTAACAGCGAGCGGTAGAAAGGGGACCGGCCAATGGTAGCGCTGTCGCCTACAATGACCAGGAGCTTTTTTGCGCGGGTCATCGCTACATTCATGCGGCGGTAGTCCTGCAGGAAGCCAATATCGCCCTTGGCATTGGAGCGCACCAGGGAGATATAGACCACTTCTTTTTCCTGCCCCTGAAAGCCGTCAATGGTGTTGACCGCGATATTCCAATCGGACAATACCGCATCTTCTGCGAGGTGCTGCCGGGCGTAGAGTACCTGCTCCCGATAAGGGGATATAATGGCCACGGAGGGGCGTTCTTTTTCTACAAAGGCCTCTGCCAACTGGTAGAGATGTTCGCGGATGATGCGGAACTCGTCGGGGTTGGAGCGGCTCTGGTAGGCGGGGTGTACTTTTTCCTCAAACCCACAGCCCGCCGTATCAATGAACACCAGAGGCTGGTTGTTGGTAATGGGCAGGCGGTGGTACTGCACATCCGATGCCGCAAGCAGGCGGTCGTTGTAGAAATACCGATTGGGGAAGCCCATAATCGCTTCGTGCATACGGTACTGGACATTGAGCAAGCAGACCTCTGGGATGCGCTCCAGGCACTTTTCCATCAGCGTCCGGTTCAGTCCTCCTTTTTGTGCTTCCATGGATTTGACGGTGGGCGGGAGCTGATATGGATCACCGGTGAATACAATCCGGGATGCTTTGGTGATGGGTATCCACGAAGCCGGCTCCAGGGCCTGGGCTGCTTCGTCAATTACCGCGGTGCGGAAAGAGCGGCCTTCTAAGACCGGGTGAGCCGCCCCGACGAGGGTACAGGTGATGACCTGTGCGCTGTCGAGAATTTGTTCGATCAGGCGGGTTTCGAGCTGGTTGGCCCAGGCGCTGAGCCCGGCGGCCTCATCGAGCAGACGGCGCCTTTCCTGACGTTCCTCCATACCGAAGCTGCGGTGGTAGCGGTTGGCCTGCCGCCGCATTTCCTCCGCCTGTATCTTGACCTTTCGGATATTGCGGCTTTCGGGATGGTTAGCCACCATGGCATCGAGGGTATGGTTGAGGAGCGATTCATCCACGCGGGAGATATTGCCTACCCGCACTACTACGAGCCCTTCTTCGAGGAGGCGTTCCGTGAGCAGGTCCACGGCAGTGTTGCTGGGCGCGGTGACCAGCACGGTTTGCTCGATTTGCGACAGCACGCGAATCGCCTGCACGAGCGTGGTCGTTTTGCCAGTACCCGGAGGGCCGTGTACGACCGCTACATCCTGGGCTGAACAAATGTGGCGCACAGCAGCCACTTGGGAGGGGTTCAGGTCGCCGGGAGGCACCTCGGGTACGATGGAGTAATAACCCGGCGGAGTCGTCCCCAACAGCACTGTGCGCAATTCGGCAAGGCGGCCTTTTTTAGCAGCGAGTACTTTGACCAGGGCCTTCTCCATTTCCTGGTACGTGCGCTCATCGAAGCTCAGTTCGACGAGGAGCTGGCCTGTGTCTACCCACTCCGGCAGGTCGCGGGCGTGGAGGATGATCTTCATGCGGTCTTTGTCCACATAATAGACTACCCCATTCCGCTCCGGGTTTTGCGCCCCTGCCGCCATGGTGCGGAAGCTAACGCTTTTCCCGGCACGGAACTGGTGTTCCTCTCCCTTCAGCACGGTGCGCTCCACGACTACAAAAGCCCGTTCGCCAATCGCATACCCCTTTTGAATCACCTGTAAAGGGTACCAGGCATACCCTTCCCGCCGCCGCTGTTCTAACGGCAACTGGGCCATTTTTCGCCGGTACTGGTCGAAATCCTCTTCTTTTTCCAATTTAAGCAACTCCTGCAATTGGTGTAGTTCCTCCAATCGTTGACTCATGCCTTGTTTGTTTAAGCCCTTTGATGATGGCATACCGCGGTTTGGCCAAAACAACAAACACAAGATAGATAAAAGGGTTTTTTAAACCAGACCGTATCGAAAACTGTTCCTGTAATCATATGAAAGTTAATTCATATTATACTTACCAAAAGTCTAAAAATACCCGTAACACCATGTTTCAATTTTTGAAAAAACTCCTTTTTGGGAAAGGACCCGATTTGAAGCCATTGCTGCATGAGCGCAAGGCCCTGATTCTGGACGTACGGACGGTCCCCGAGTTCCGGATGGGACATGCCAAAGGATCTGTGAACATACCCTTACAGGAATTGGGCCAGCGGATGGGCGAATTGAAAAAGAAAAACGTGCCGATAGTAGCCTGTTGCCGAACGGGAGCCCGCAGCGGCACGGCAACCCGCATGTTGCGCGCGGCGGGCATGGAGGTGTATAACGGGGGTAGCTGGCAAAATGTAGCCCGGCATTTATAAGCCCCGACCAGGAGCAGGTGAAACGCAGAGGGGGGAAAGCACGGTCGTGCTTTCCCCCCTTTTGCATTTCACTTGCTGCCTTTACGCAACAAGTCTATCTCCATATATCAGCCCTTCGAGTACAAATCCCAGTTCACCTCGGCTTGCGGGTGCGGGAACTGTTTGAAGATGGTTCCTTTGTCGTAGGACGTGGGAATTTCATTCAGTTTGTTGTAGCGGCGGGCATCTATCCAGCGGTGTCCCCAGGGCTCGGCCCAGAGGGAGTAGCGGCGCTGGTAGAGGATTTCGTTGATTAGGGCGGTCTGCGTCGTAGCACCCGTGTAGTTACCGATTCCGGCTGCGGTGCGGATGATATTGATAGCGGCCACGGCATCTGCTGTTTGGTTCAGATTGGCGTGGGCTTCGGCCTTCAGCAGGATGAGTTCCTCGTTGCGGATGAAGGGGATGGGGGCGGTATTAGTCGCCCAGCGGCCATCCTGATGGGTTCCGAGCAGCGGGGTAGCATCGGTGGTGACGGTGACGGGCGTCGTGCGCTTGAAGAACTTTTTCGCCACGCGCGTATCGCCCGGGGTGGCATCATCCAGCATCGAGGGATGTACGACGATGATAGTATTCACGGCTGCATTGGGCACATAGAACAGGGGGTTGAAGGCATCCGGTGGCCCCACGAAGGGGTGTGACGGGCCCGCATCGAGGCTACCGCTGAGGTTCATGAACGACTCGTTCAGTGCGGAGAGCACTCCCTGCCAATCCTTGCGATAGGCATTGAGGCGGGCCTGGATAGCCTTGTTTACCCGGCGCAGCGTAGGGATGGTATTGAAGTTATTGAAGCCTGGGGTGAGCTTCAACGGGAAGCTGCCCGTTCCGGCTGCGGCAAAATCCTGGTCGGCCTGATTCAAGAGGCCATTGATGTGGTTGAGGGCTTCTTCGTACTTCACAAAGGGCCCCGGCTTCAGTGGGTCTTTGACGTCAATGCGAATGCCGTTTTCATAGACGAAATTTGCCGGGATCATGAACTGGTATCCCTGGATCATTTTGGCAAAACCGCTGACCGCCTTTTTCTCCGCATCCGTCAGCAGCGCGGAATTCGCCGCGGCGCCGATGAGGACATCTGCCTGTTTGATAGCCTGGTAGGGAGTGGCCCAAGAGCCGCCGCCAGTGGCGCCGAAGCCGAAGTAAGCCCGGTCGGGCACACGGCCAGCCTGGCCCAGCCAGTCGGTCTGGAAACGCGGATCAGACGCGTTGAGATACCAGGTTTCCCGGCCGAACGTGTTCCAGGCCTGAGCGATATTGGTCACATAGCCCCGGTGCGCCGACTCCAGTCCGGTAACCAGGAACTGCACCTGTTCTTTGGTGGCCCCGTTCAACACGCTCCCGATGGAGGGGTTGTTTGGATCCTCCAGGCTTTCCAGCTCGAGCGGGTTGCAGGAGGCCAAGCCGAGGAGGGTGAGGGGCAACAGAATATATTGCGCTATTTTTTTCATGATAGGATAGCTTTGTAATTAGAAATCGAAATTGAGGTGGAAGAAGATTCTCCGGGGCGTCGGGTACGGGGCGATATCCACGTTATTGGCAACCGACTGGGAGCCAAAGGTAGAGGTTTCCGGGTCGTAGCCAAAGTAATCCGTAAACAAGAACAGGTTATTGGCGGAGGCTCCGAGTTTGACCCCGGAGAATGCCCCTTTGAATAACTTGTCGAGCGATGCCTTGGGGAAGGTGTAGTACAAGCCCACTTCGCGCACTTTGACGAAGCTCGCATCCATGACCCAGCGGCCGGCATTGTTGTACGGTGCAGGCGGACGCTGCCTTCCGTTGGGGATACCGTCACCATCGTCGTCATTGAACCAGCCGGGAGTAGTACCGCCCCCGTCCGTCAGGAATGCCGACAGGTTGATGTTGTCACCGCCCTGTTTCCAATCTACCAATACGGAGAGCTCCAGGTTTTTCAGCACGTTGAACGAGTTGAAGAACGACATGTTGAAGTCCGGCTGGTTATCGCCCCAGATGGTAAAGCCACCTACGTTGCCGGCAACGGCGGGCGTACCCACGATGGTGGTCGGTGCATAGCCCTGGGCGTAGAGGAAGGTACCCAGGCCCGAGCCGAAGGCGCCGGACAGATACGTCGGGATGCCCAGGCGGGTCATGAGTACGCGGTTGCGCCAGAACAGCACGCGGGAGAACCAGCGGAAGGATGCCTTGTCGAAAATAGTACCGGATACGCCGAGTTCCACCCCTTTATTTTCCAGTTCGGCTTCGTTACTGGGCGTGCTGGTCACCCCGGTAGAAGGCGAGAGGGAGAGGTTTTGGATGTTGTTCTGCGTATTTTTGATGTAGTAAGTCGCTTCGACGGCGAGACGGTTTTTAAAGAAGCCCAGATCCGCGCCGAACTCGAGTTCGGTAGCCGTTTCCGGCAGGATGCTGGTGTTGCCGATTTGGGAAGAGACCACGGAGCCGAGGAGGCCGCCGATATTAGCACCGCCCAGCGGGGTAAAGGTAGCGCCGAAGGCTACCGGGCCGGAGGTTTCCCCGTACGCGATACGCGGCTTGAACTGGCTGATGAAGCCCACCTTCCAGAAGTCGAAGTTGGCTACGTTGACTGCCAGCGAAGCGCGCGGGAAAGCATAGAGTTGGGTGGGGTCTCCATTGAGGGTGGATTTGTCCCAGCGCACCCCGACCGTACCGATGATTTTGTCGTCGAAGTTGGCTTCCTGCTGGGCGAAGATACCTGCCTCGCTGATGGTGCTGTTGAAGTTTTCGTTGATTTCCTGCACGTTAGCCTGGCGCAGATTGGTCTGGCCGGGAACCAGGCCTCGGCCGCGGTTGAACAAGGCGCTGTTCTGGAAATCCAGGCGGACGATACCGGCCTGGGAGGTCAGGTTCAGTTTGTCGAGCGCTTTGGTATAGACCAAAGCGGCTTGGATATTGGTATTGGTGCTTTCCTGGCGGCCGATGAGCAAGTCGCCCGGGTTGGCCTGTGCCCGCTGGAACTGCAGGAACTCCGGCAGGTAGATCATCGTAGAGTTCTGCACGTAGTCCAGGCCGCCCGACACGGTAGCTTTGAGGTTACTCGTGTTCGTTTGCGCGAGATCTACGGTCAGGTTGAAGGCCTGCACGAAGCGGTTGACCGTGGAGTTGTTGACCCCGTGATCGGTAACGGCTACCGGGTTTTCGGAGAAATACGGGTTGACAGGATAGACCCCCTGGGCGTTGGGGCGGAGGTCGAAGTAGCGGGGCACATACGCGATGTTATAGCCGATACTGGCCCCGGAGTTGTTCTGGTTCCCCGTGAAGCCGCGGTCCGTATTGGTTTTGATATAGTTTGAGGAGAAGCTCAGGCGGATGCGCTTGGAGATTTTGTGGTCTACGTTGGCGCGTACGGAGTAGCGCTCGAAGCCCGTGTTGCGCACGGTACCATCTTCTGCCACGATGTTGCCGGAGATGAAGAACTTTGTCTTGTCATCGCCCCCCGTGACGGTCAGGCGCGTGTTGCTCAGGTAGGCGTCGTTGTTGTAGAAGAAGTCCTCGTAATCAATATCGGACCCTGCGCGGAAGCGTTCCAGTTCGATACCCCTTCTCGCGGCGGGGAAGAAGGTATTGATTTTGGCTTCGCTCCAGGTATCTGTGCCCAGCAGACGCAGAGGGTCGGCGGTACCGATGTCCTGGGAGAAGGAAATTTTGGTTTTCCCGGCAGACCCGCGCTTGGTCGTGATGATGATAACCCCGGCATTGGCGCGCGTGCCATAGATAGCGGCGGCAGATGGCCCCTTGAGCACTTCGATAGATTCGATATCCGCCGGGTTGAGGTCGGCGAGGCGGTTGGCACCGTCATCCTGGTTGGCAGCGCCGGCACCGCTCACGGTGGCACGGCCGGTGCGCTGGGAAGCGTTGCTCACATAGACCCCATCGAGGATGATCAGGGGCTGGGAAGCCCCTGCGAGACTGGAAATACCCCGCAACTGGATGGAAAAACCACCCCCGGGAGCACCGCCGTTAGAGCGGATGTTAGCCCCGGCGATTTTGCCGTACAGGGCGCCGTCGGTCGTCTGGATGGTCGTGGTGCCCACCAGGTCTTTGGCAGATACCGACGCTACTGCATTGGCCAGGTTGGAGCGTTTGACCGAGGAAGCCAGACCGGTGATGACCACCTCCTCGAGGTTGGTGGCATCTTCGCGCAGCTTCACGTCAATGACCCGGTTAGAAGAGCTGACCTTGACGATTTCAGTCAGGTACCCCAGCGTAGAAATCACGAGGCTGACCTCTCCGTCCGAGTCCACTTGCAGGCTGAATTTGCCGTCTAAATCCGTGACCGTGCCTTTGGCAGTATTCTGGATGACGACGTTGGCATAGAGCAGCGGTTCCCCGGTCCGTTCGTCCGAGACCGTTCCGCTCACGGTGTATTGGGCCGACAGCGTCCCTGCTGCGACGCACAGAAGGGCCCAAATCCCCATAGTTAGTAATCCCCTTTTTTTCATTCGGTAAGCAATTAAAGGTTATGTATTTTGCCGAAAGAAAATAAAAGTATTGCTATTTAAAAGAATTGCTATCCTTGTTTTTATTTTTTCAGAAAATAATTCTAAAAATTAATTTATTTTCAATAAAATATTCTTTTTAAAATAGATTTGTTGCGAAGAGTCCGCGAGGGCCTTTTTGACCCCTCGATGATCCCCCTCGCAACAAGTCTAATATCATTCCCTTCCTGCGCCGTCCATTTTGACAATTTTAGGAATAAACTTACCTAGGATATCCACTAATTCCGTCTGGTTTTGCATAACCGTTTCGATGTCTTTGTAGGCAAAGGGGGATTCGTCTTTGCCTCCTCCGATCAGTAGGACGCCGCTGGCTTCGAGGGCTTCGCGCATCTGTTTATCGGTGATGGAATTACGGGCAACCGTTCGGCTCATCAGGCGTCCGGCGCCATGGGAAGCGGAATGGACGGACGCTGCGTTGCCTCTTCCCTTCACGATAAAGCCAGGAGCGGTCATAGAGCCGGGGATGACCCCGAGCACACCGGCTCCGGCGGGGGTAGCCCCTTTGCGGTGTACGACCACTTCGCGGCCCTCCCAGATTTCCTTCCAGGCGAAGTTGTGGTGATTTTCTACGACCCTCAGCGGTTTCACACCCAGTTTGCGCGCTATTTTGGCATGGATGACTTCGTGGCAGGCGGAGGCATAATCGCCGGCCAGGTTCATCGCGGCCCAATATTCGGCGCCTTCCTCTTCTTCCAGGTACAACCAGGCCAGGTGTTTGTATTCCTGCTCGAGCCTGCGTTTGCGGACGGCAATGTCCGTGTAGCGCATTGCTATTTTAGCACCCAGGGAACGGGAGCCCGAGTGGGAAAGGAGTCCCAGGTAGTTCCCTGGTTCCACGCCGAGGGAGGGGTCTTTTTCTGCTATCCGCACGATACCGAATTCCACGAAATGGTTTCCTGACCCCGAGCTGCCGAGTTGTTTCCAGGCCTTGGCATGAAGGGATTTCAGCAGAGGTATTTCAAAAAACAGCGGTTGATCCATGACCTCGTGGTCAGGAGAACGCTGGAACGCAGCACTACCCCCGAACAAGGTCTCCTGATCCAGTGTTTTCAGGAAGAAATCCGGATTGCGCGACAAATCGCGGGGATCCAGGCCGAATATGCTCAAGCACATGCGGCAGCCGATATCCACCCCTACCCCATTTGGAATCACGGCGTCTGCCACGGCGAGTACGCCACCGATGGGCAATCCGTACCCACTGTGTCCGTCGGGCATAATCGCCCCGGCCACGCTGATGGGCAGGCGTGCGGCTTGATACATCTGATGGAACGCAGAGGCCTCGATATGCTCCCTCCCGAAGACGCTAAACTGGATTCCCTCGCGGTTGGCCGACGGGTCAGCAAGTACAGGTTGGGGTGCTTCCGGAGCCTGTTTCGCTGCCAGGCCCCCCCATACGGGGTCGTTGCGGTATGCGCCAGGGTTTTCTATGAACTCCTTCAGAAATTGCAATGCGACGCTAGTCGGCTGGAACCGATAGTGTTTTTGCACCAGTGCCAGAGCTTGGGTAGTCACAGGGCTATCCGGGAAGCCCATTTTGCGGAGTGCTTTTGCGGTAATTTTTAACTTTGCCATCTCAATTCAAAATTTGGTTTGGTTTTGGGAATAGATTTTCCAAACAGCCGTCCCCTGAAAAAAAGTTCCCCGACGCAAACAAATATCTTGTTTTTTTAAAAAAACCTCATTTTCATGTTGGACATTCAGCTTCTCGATACGCCTTTAGAACCGGCAGACTGTGCCACCCGGGTAGCGCACCCGGGGGCAGGCGGCACTGCCGTATTCATCGGGACCGTCCGCGACAATACCAAAGGCAGCCCGGTGCTGAGACTGGAGTTTGAAGCGTACGCCCCGATGGCCTTACAGGAAATGCGCAAGATTGCAGAGGCCGCGCAAGCCCGTTGGAGCGCGCTCGGAGTGAGCATCCACCATCGGGTGGGCGTACTGGAGCCCGGTGAGATACCCGTGGTCATCGCCGTATCCACCCCGCATCGAAAAGCAGCCTTCGAAGCCTGTCAGTTTTGCATTGACACCCTAAAGGAAACCGTTCCTATCTGGAAAAAAGAACACTTTGCGGATGGGGCCGTATGGGTGGCGGCGCATCCCTGAGCAGCAGCGCCTCAAAACTGAAAATAGATGAACGGCGCCAGTTCCGTACCGGAAGCCTGTACGACCACCCATATCAACAGCGCCAATACGAAAGATTGCAGCAAGGGAGTACTGCCTGCAAATCGGTGCTCCAAAGCGCTTTGCCAGCTCATAGGGACGGCATGGAGCAAAAACGCCAAGAAGGTGAGTCCTATAGCCATCGGATAGGCCCTGAGTACCTGGGCCAGTAGTTCCGGATGGAACGCTCCGGCGATTTGCCCCAATACCTGCGAAGCCACTTCAAGGGGAGCCGAGGTGGAGCCAGCGCGGAAAAAAACCCAGCCAAACGCCACATAGTGGAACGTGAATACCACCTGTACGGCCGTACGAAGCCGCCCTTTGCCGGCCAATGAAAGCAGGGCCAACAGGCTCCATATCGCAAGAGCGGCTACGTTGCCCGTAGAGTACCGCAAAAAAGCCTCTGCTGGCAAGCTCCCGTCGGCATAGCGCAGTGCCAGGGCCACTTCGATACCCACGTGCAACATCAACAGCAAGTAAAACCCGGGAGAAGACTTTTGTTCCTCCGAATCCTCCCTACCAGAAGTTACATAGCGCTCAAATGCCAGGGCCAGGCCATGCAAGCCGCCCCACAGCACAAAGACCCAGCTCGCTCCATGCCACAGCCCACCGAGCAACATCGTCACAGAGAGGTTGACGTATGTGCGGAAATGCCCTTTCCGATTGCCCCCCAACGAGACGTAGAGATAGTCGCGCAGCCAGGTGGAAAGGGAAATGTGCCAGCGCCGCCAGAAATCCCGGATGGAAGTGGCCAGGTAAGGGGTTCGGAAGTTCTCAGGGAGGTAAAAGCCCAACAACAAAGCAAGCCCGATTGCCATGTCCGAGTAGCCTGAAAAGTCGCAGTAAATCTGCGCTGTGTACGCATATACGCCCAAGAGGTTTTCCAAACCGGAGTACATCAGTGGAGCATCAAAGACCCGGTCGGCCAGGTTGACGCTGATGTAATCGGACAAAACCGCTTTCTTGAACAAGCCTCCCATGATGAGGAACAGCCCCCTGCCCAAGCGCTCTTTGTCCAATGCCGGCATCTGGCGGATTTGGGGTATGAAATCGGCGGCGCGCACGATGGGACCTGCCACTAACTGGGGGAAAAAACTGATGTAAAATGCAAAATCTCCAAACCCGCGCAGCCACTGCCCTGCGTTGCGCGCACCGGCGCTCGTAGGCTGCAGGGTGCCGCGATACACGTCTATCGTATAGCTCAGCGCCTGGAATGTGAAAAAAGAAATCCCTACGGGCAGTGCGATGTCAGGCAAAGACCAACCCCTCACACCCAGCGCCTGCAGCGTCTCCAGGAACCAGCGGGAATATTTATAGTATCCCAAAAAGCCCAGGCTCGACAGTACCCCGAACCACATAAAGGCCAAACGCGTAGAACGCCCCCTGGAAACGAAGACCAGATGAGCAGACACATAGTTCAACAGGCTGACCAGCAGGAGCAGCAAGAGGAACCATCCACTGGTCTTGTAGTAAAAAAAGAGGGAAAATGCAAGTAGGTACAGGGTCCGCAAGTTGCTGCGCCGATACAGGAACATATAGCCAGCATACAGGAGAAGAAAAAACACAAAAAAATCCAGGCTATTGAACAACAGAGGTCTATTGGACTGATAGACTCCCATATCCCGGATGCGTTCTATATTCCATTGCCAGGATTCCCACATGAGGTTCAATGATTTACGGCAACAGGTGCCCGGTTATACCCCGAAAACCCGCTCATCAGGAAGTCCATGAGCAAGTGGCTTGCCTCCTCGGCCCCTCGGGCGTTGAAGTGCGTATAATCCCGGCTTCCCCAGCCTCGGTTTTCCACCCAGTCCAACATCGCCCCCTCTCCACCCATAGCCTCGTACATGCTGAAAAAGGCAGCACCAAAATGGTATGCCGCATTGCGTTGGGCACGGGTAATACCGGCAATGGCCGCATCCGTTGCCATCGTACCATCCTCTCGTTTGGCCGCTTTATCCTGAACGCCTACGACCAATATATCCGCTTCCGGCATAGCGCTTTGGAGATGGGCCATGATATCCGTCATGCGCTGGGTGTACCAACTGTAATTTTTCATACCTGCGGTAATGGCATTCATGCCGAACTGCAGGATGATCAGGTCGTATCCCATAGCTTGCTGGAACTGCTCCAGGACGCTTGTGGGGATGTGCAGCAACCCGAGGCCATCGCTGCCCCGGATGGAGTAGTTATCCACCAACACCCCCGTCTCGCTTTCAAAACTCAGCCCATACACCGGCATATCTTCCGGAAGGGAGAAGCCGATGCGCAGGCTTTTCAAGGCCCTGCCCGGCATACGGAGCACATTGACGCGCTTCCGGGCTGCGAGGGGATATACAATAGTGTCCGCACTGCGGAGCATCCTGGCAACGGCGGGCAGAGAATCCCCGGCAGGGGAGCTGCCGTAGAACAAACGCGCCGATGGGAAGTAGCCCACTCCCGGATATCGGCTACTCGCTTTAAAGCCGGCCCAACCTTCAGCAGTGGCAAACGCTTTGCCGGATATCCCCGGGGTCAGCTTTTTGGCATTTTTTATTCCCACCTGATAGCTCGCCCAGTTTCCCGAATCCTCCTGAAGGACCGTCTGCCTAAAATGAGGTACGGCCGGAAGAATGGATACAAAGCCTACTCCTGCCCCTCCGAAGCGTTTTTGGAGCGTATCGCGCAGCGACTGGGACACCAGGTCGCCTTCTATAGACGAATCGCCGAAATAGGCTATGCGCACTTGGGAATCGCCGCATTGGAGAGCATGGAAAAAGCGCACCAAAGCATGATGCCCGGAATAATCCTCCGGTGCATTGGCGGGAAGGGTGTCCGGCAGGAGCCGAGACGAGGGCTCCGGAACTTCTTTTGCCCTTGCGGTTTCCGGCACAGGGGCGGCAGGAACGGGGCGGACCAGCCAGGAAAAGGGTGCATAAGAGCGCCCCACGCGCAGACTGGTCGGAAGATGTGCATATAGCAAGGGATACAGAGACAGCCAAAAGGCTGCCATGAGCAATACCAGAAATGCACGGGGGAAGAGACGGCCCGGGCTCTTGTCGGATATCCGGTCAGATGGCTTCACCGGGGGTACGGGCAAGTGGGGCCAGCAATCCGCCGGGGTGGGAGCCCGGCGTGTACAGGTGTAGAGCAGCGCATTTTCATTGGGAGGGATTTGATGCGATGAAAAAAAAGCTACACGCTCTTAAACCAATCCTGGAAGCTATCTCCCAGAAAAGGAATGCGCTTTTCTTCCCCGTTCAGCGCCGCAAGGATGCCCAGGGCCCAGAGCAAGAAAAGCAGGATGAACCCGAGTACCCCGACGATCCAGCCGAGGACAGGGATGGAGAATACCATGTTGCAGGCTGCAAACAAAAGGTGCAACCCAAGTGCCTGCCGGACATGAAACGTGGCCAGCCCCGATTTCGGACGGTTCAAAACATAGGCCACTACCCAGCCGACGATGGTCAGATAGCTGACGATAGAGATGATTTTGGGGTCCGTACCGCCCCTTCCTTGACTATTTGCCATAAATACCTGTTTTATACAATAGACTTGTTGCGAGGGGTCAGCGAGGTGGGAAAAAAGAGTCATTTTCTTTCCACGCGAAGGCTTTTTGTGGGAGTATAGCCCAGCTATATGACCACAAAAAGGCGCAGTGTGGGAAGAAAAAGGCCTTTTTGACCCCTTGATGATCCCCCTCGCAATAAGTCTAATAGACTTGTTGCGTAAATATGCACAAAATTTCGTTATTTTAGGTAAAATCAATATTATGAAGAATATTCTCACCATTTGCCTGGCGCTGTCGCTCAGCGCACTCCACGCCCAGGACTGCGATGCCTTTTATCTTCTCGAAGAAGGCGGTACGCTGGGATATACCCATTACGATGCCAAGGATAAAGAGATTTCCTCTTCTGAAACAACCGTCAAAGAGCTCAAACACTCTGGCAACATCCTTCAGGCTACTATCGCTTACAAGATGACCAGCAAGAACTCCAAAGAACCCATCGAAGGGCTTTCCAACGTCACCTGCCAGGACGGCCTCTTGAAAATGGACCTGAGCAGCCTGCTCCCTCCACAGACGCTGCAATCCTTCGGCAACATGGAGGTAAGCCTTAGCGGCGACGGCGTCACGCTCCCCAACTCCCTCAGCGAAGGGCAAAAGCTGCCCGACTCTCACAACGAAATCAAAGTGGGCACCAACGGCACGACCATCATGACCCTGACCTTCGACATCGTCGAATACGAGGTGCTCGCCCGGGAGTCGGTCAGTACCCCTGCCGGCAGCTTTGACTGCTACAAGCTCTCCTACAAAATGAATACGAAAACCATGCTCATCAACTCCACTATGACCGTACACCAATGGTATGCCAAAGGGGTAGGCCTGGTAAAATCGGAGACCTACAACAAAAAAGGCGCACTGGAAGGGCGCATGCTTTTGGTGAAAAAGGAGTAGGGGGCACCTAATCCGTAAATTTCATTCTTTTTTGTAATCTTACCGCAAATTCCATTACTTTAAGCGTCAATAGACTTGTTACGCGGGGTCAGCGAAGTAGGAAAAATAGGCTTGTTGCACGGGGTCGGCGAGGAGGGAAAAAAGAGTCGTTTTTTGTCCACGCGAAGGCTTTTTGTGGGAGTATAAGCCACTTCTTTCTCCCTCCTCGCCATCCTCGTAACCAGTCCCTCAAAAAATCAGGACCATGCAGAAATTTTCGATCCTATTGGCTTTTTTAGCTTTTTCCATACTGCCCTTTGCGGCAAGTGCGCAACTCAAAACACCCGACGAGTTTCTCCCCCATAAGCTCGGCGAGCAGTTTACCCCGCACGAAATGTTGGTAGAATACGTACGCCACGTAGCCGCCAATAGCCCCAACGTGCGGATCAGTGAGTACGGGCGCACCCATGAGCAGCGGCCGCTCATGCTGCTCTTCGTCTCCAGCCCGGAAAACCTGGCAAAACTGGAGGATATCCGCCGCAATAACCTCAAGCGGGCCGGCATACTGGAAGGACAACCCGACCCGGGGATAGAGCCGGGAATCGTCTGGATCAGCTTCAACGTCCACGGCAACGAAGCGGCAGGCTCGGAAAGCTCTATGGCTGTCCTGCACGCATTGGCCGACACCAAAAACCCCCGCACGCAGGAGTGGCTGAAAAACACCCTGGTCATCCTCGACCCCTGCATCAACCCCGATGGACAGGCGCGCTACACCCACTGGTATCGCATCGCGGGCAACCGCGTCCCCGACCCACGCCCGGAAGCACGGGAGCACCAGGAACCCTGGCCCGGCGGACGCACCAACCACTACCACTTCGACCTCAACCGCGACTGGGCCTGGCAGACCCAGATCGAATCCCGGCAGCGCATGCCCCGCTACAACGAGTGGCTCCCTCACGTACATGTGGACATGCACGAGCAAGGCTACAACGCACCCTACTACTTTGCCCCTGCTGCCCAGCCCTACCACGAGTTCATCACCGCCTGGCAGCGCGAGTTCCAGTTTACGATCGGCCGCAACAACGCCAAATACTTCGACCGGAACGGCTGGCTGTACTTCACCCGGGAGGTCTTCGACTTGCTCTACCCCAGCTACGGCGATACTTATCCTACCTACAACGGCGCCATCGGCATGACCTACGAACAGGGCGGTATCGGGGCAGGCCGCGCCGTACTCCTGCGCAACGGAGATACCCTCACCCTGCGCGACCGCGTAGCCCACCACGCGACTTCCGCACTGGCCACCATAGAAACCACTTCCCTCCACACCCGGGAGCTCAACCAGAATTTCGCCGCTTTTTTCCAAAAATCGCGCAGCAACCCGCCCGGTAAGTACAAAACATACATCGTCAAAGGGACGAACCCCACAGCGCGCATCCAGGCGCTCTGCGAACTACTGGACCGCAACCACATCCTGTACGGACGGGCAGGCAAATCCGCCGGCCTCACAGCCTACAACTACCAAAACGGACAAACCATCGCCCTCAAAGTAGAGCCCGGCGACCTGATCATCAGTGCGCACCAGCCGAGGGGCGTCATGACGCAGGTGCTGCTCGACCCAGAAGCCCTCGTAGTGGACTCCGCCACCTACGACATCACCTCCTGGTCCCTGCCCTACGCGTACGGCCTCGAAACCTATGCCTCCGCCCAGCGCATGGACCCCACAGGGAAATTTGAATTCCCGACGCCCACCCCGCTAACCGTCGGCAATGAGCGCCCGTATGCCTATCTCCTGCCCTGGAACGCCCTGGCCCACGCCCGCTTCCTGTCGGAAGTCCTGCAAGCCGGAGTGAAAGTGCGGTTTGCCAATGAGCCGTTTACGCTTCAGGGACAGTCGTACAGCAGGGGCACTCTGGTCATGACCCGCGGCGACAACCGCAAAATGGACGTGGCCTTCGATCAAACGGTGGCTACCCTGGCCAACAAGCACCGCCTTGCCGTCATCCCCGTACAAACAGGCTTTGCCGACAGCGGGAAAGACTTCGGATCCAGCTCATATTCGCTCATACAAACCCCGCGCATCGCCGTCCTTTCCGGCGAGCAAACCTTCGGCAACGAATTTGGACAGGTCTGGTATTTTCTCGAACAGGACCTCCGATACCCCCTCAGCGTACTCGATGCCGGCCGTATGGATCGCTACGACCTCAACGCATACAACGTCTTGATCCTCCCGGAAGGCCGCTACCGCCTTAGCGAAGCGGTATGGGAAAAAATCAGCGCATGGGTAAACGCGGGCGGGCGGCTCATCGCCATCGGGGAGGCCCTCGGTACCCTCGAGGACCGCAAGGGCTTTTCCTTGACGTCCTATCCCAGCAGTGCAGCGCGCAACGCCGCCGAAAGCGCCAATGACCGACAACAGCTCGACGAGCGCCTGGCTCCTTATGGTGGACAGGAACGCCGACAGGTAAGCGAGGGGATACCCGGGGCTATCTTCAAACTGACCCTCGACACCACCCATCCGCTGGCATACGGGATGGCCCCGGAATATTTTTCCCTCAAAACGGGCACACAAGCCTACCAGCACCTCAAGAACGTCTGGAACGTAGGGACTATCGGTGAGCAACTCATGGTTTCCGGCTTTGCCGGGGCAGAAGCCCGGAAGGCCCAGAAGAACACTACGGTCTTCGCCGTGGAGTCCAAAGGGAGCGGCAGCGCCATTTATTTAGTGGACAACCCTCTATTCCGCGCCTTTTGGGAGAACGGTAAATTTTTGTTCAGCAACGCATTGTTCTTTGCGGGGTTCTAATTTGACAAGTCTATTTTGAAAATCGCGTAAAACATAGTACCTTAGGGCATTGTAAAAAAAAGTTCGTGCGAATACCCTTATCCCTGCTCATAGTGCTCGAGGTCTTCTGTGCGTCTGCGTACGGCCAGGACGCTGCGCATGCCTGGTTAGCCCCTACTGCGTTGGCGATAGAGGACATCCCCCAGCGGGTGTTGCCCTACAGCGACAACGAGGCGCTTTACCTTGAAGAGGTGTCGCAACGGCGCACCGGCAGGGCACCCCGCTTTGCCCGGACGATAGAGGTGGACGTACAGCCCCGGCAAAGCGGTTCCTGGGAACAGTTGCCCGACGGCAGGTCGGTCTGGCGTTATCGGGTAGCTTCTCCAGGGGCTTATTCGCTCAATCTGGGGTTTGAAAAATTCCAACTCCCGGAAGGCGCGGTATTTTTGATGTACGACCCTGGCAGGGAGCGGGTGTTTGGGCCTTTCACCCCTGCCGACCACGAAGCACACGGCACGTTCTGGTCACCCCTGCTGGAGGGCGACGCGCTCGTACTGGAAGTACAGCTCCCCACACATGCCAAACGGGAAGAGCTCGGACTGCAGCTCCGCTACATCAACCACGATTTTGCCGGGATAACCCGCCTTTTTTCAGGAAGCTGCAACATTGACGTCGTCTGCGGTGCTGCCGACGGAGTACCGGAACTAGATGCCTTTCGCGACGTCATCCAGTCGGTGGCCAACTATACGGTAGAGGGGAAATACCACTGTACCGGCTTTTTGGTGAACAACACCGCCGGCGACTGCCGTCCCTTGTTCCTCACCGCCCGGCACTGCGAGGTGGACAGCTCGAACGCGTCCACCGTCGTCGTGTACTGGAACTACCAGAACAGCACCTGCCGCGCCGTCAACAGTACAGCCAATGGAAGGCCGGGGAACGGGAGCCTCAATTTGTACAATATCGGCACCGTTTTTCGCGCTGCCTGGGCACCCGCCGACATGACGCTACTCGAATTGGACGACCCGGTACGACCGGAGGCCAATGCCTTTTTTGCCGGCTGGAATGCCGACACGCTGATGCCCCCACGCGGGGTGGCAAGCATCCACCATCCTTCCTCGGAAGAAAAGCGCTTCAGTTTTTCTACGAAGTCGGTCTATCGGGGCTCCTGGGGCCGGGGGGCTTTGCAGGTCGCCAATGGCGACCACTTGATTGTGCCGTCCTGGGATATGGGCGTTACAGAGGACGGCTCCTCCGGCGGGCCCTTGTTCAACAGCCGGCAACAAGCCATAGGCCATCTGCACGGCGGCGCCGCTGCCTGCGGAAACCAAGCTTTCGATGCCTTTGGGTGGGTAGCTGCCTCCTGGGAAGGCGGGCGCACCCCCAAGACCCAACTGCGCACCTGGCTGGATCCACTGAACAGCGGTGTAAAATCCATGAGCGGACGCTGGGAGTCGCGCTGTCGGAAATCGCTGGTCGCCGATTCCGTCTCCATCCAGTTGTGTGCGGGGAGCTCGGGGGTATTTATTCTGCGGCCCAACAGCGGGTTTTTAAAAGATACCCGCCTTAGTGTTTCCGGGGCCGCAGGGTTTCAATTTTCCATAGATAACCCCATCGTGAAAACAGGTACGAATGCCCGGCTCACCGTGCATACCTCGCCCGGGTTGCCCACCGCCCGCTACCCGGTCACTATCCGCGCGACCGATGGCGAAGACACCATCCTGCTCCTGTTGGCTGTGGACGTGCGCAATGCGCCGGGTGCCGTGCGCAACCCTTTTCCGGAGAATGGCGCGCAACTCGTCCCTATCCGGCCCCGGCTGACCTGGGCACCTCTGCCCGGCGTAGATAGTTTCCGCATCACTCTTTCGCAGGATCCGTCCTTTCCCGCAAGCGACCGAACCACGAGAGTGGCTCGCGATACGACTGTTTTGCTGGATACGTTGCGCTTTGGCGCTACCTACTATTGGCGTATTGAAGGGCTCAACGGTTGTGGTGCAGGCAGTCAAACCATATTTTCTTTCCGTACCACCCCCGACTTGCGGCTGGAGCTCAGCGCTCTCCCGGCAGAGGCTTGCCAGGGCAGCGCTTTGTCCTTCCGACTGTTTGTAGGAGCGGGATTCCAGCCGCCTGTCACCCTGGAGGGAAAGCTCGAAAATGGAGCCCTGCTGCCCCTGCGCACCGTCCCGGCCGGAAGTACCGCCCAACCTGGTTCCTGGACGGAGGTACGCATAGACGATCTCTCCCTGCTCACGAAAGGCGTCAATACCCTTATTTTCTCTGCCCGCGATGGACAGGCAGCAGCCCAGCATATCGAAAAACTGACCCTCGTCACCGCGCCAGATGCCCCCACACTGCTGCGCCCCCTACCCGATACGGCATTTTTGCTCACCCAGCCGATGTTGACCTGGGGGACGGGCGCTGGTGCCAGCGCCTACATCGTAGAAGTCAGTCGGTCGGCCGGATTCGAAGCCACGGTACAGAGCTACAATACAGGTACTGCCCTACAGAGACGGCTTTCCCCGTTACCAGCCGGTGCATTCTTCTGGCGTGTCAAGTCCGCCAACCTGTGCGGAACCAACCTGTCGGAAACCCGTATGTTCAGCATACATACCGGCAATATTTCTACGATGAACACCCTACAGGTCGCGATTGACCCCAACCCAGGCGACGGACTATTCCAGGTATTGATTTCCGATCCGGTCAATGAATTCCGCATGGACCTTTACAACATGGCGGGCCAGCACTTACAGCGCATAGAAACCCAACCCGCCCAAATCTCCTGGAGACTGGATCTATCGCGCTACCCCGAAGGGGTGTATGTCCTGCGACTGCAGCACCGTCTGGCAAGTCTGAGCCGCCGCATCGTTATACAGCGCCCTTGATTGGTAGAACACAAACTTTCCTGCCGTGCCCCCCTGTAATAAAGACTCATTCTCGCAGCCCGTCTAGTTTTTTTCAGGCCGTTCGTACCCCGTACTTCTCACCGGTTTGATACCTGCGAAATAGAGCTGCATCCCCACGGAAATTTCAAATTTGTTCGTTTTCGTCACGACGTTCTGCGTAGCTTCCCCGATTTGGATGTCAAAATCGCTTCGGGCGTATTTGTATTTTACCATTGCTTCTATGCCTATACCGGCATCCGAAAACACGGTCAATCCAGGCCCTATCCCGGCGGCAAAGATGTTCGTATTGATCTCCTGCTGTACATCCCCGATATGCTGTACGTCGCTGGAGTTGCCAAAGCCAAAGCCCCCTTCGGCAAAAAAAGCCATATCCCGGGCAACCGGGTAGTAAAAACGGCCAAAAGGACCAAACAACAGGTCGCTGTCTTCCACGCGGCTCTCCCCCGGTTCTTTCACCTGGTTCAAGGTATAGTCCATGCGGATACCAATGGCCATATCGCGAACGAGAAAATACCCTACCCCCGGAAAGACCCCGAAAAGCGTAGAAGTAGGGCTTTCTTCTGAAACATTGCCCCCTGCCGTGGTACTGCTGATATTAGAACGCGCCGTAGTAAGCCCAAACTGACTACCTGCCAAAAAGTTACCCTGTGCCGTAGGCTGGCCTGACAAGACGAGTGCGGCTACCGCGAGCAACAAAAACGTCAATGCAATCTTTTTCATGGCGGTTGGTTTTGATTTTCGAATATAGGGTTCATATAGTACCTCCTATAGTACATCATTTTAACCCGCCGCGCAGTGAGCAAAGGCATTGTATCGCGATGATTTACATCAGTAAGGCGTGAGCAGGCCCTGGCGATAGATCAAAAGCTAAACTTCGTGCGCAAAAAAACCGCCTGCACCGGACTGGAAAAGCGTTGGTCGGCACTGCGGTTCGCTACCACCTGACCTACCAAATCCAGATCCCAGTTAGGGGCCATGGAAAGGGTGAGCAGGGGGTTAACAAAGAAAGCGCGGGACTCCACCGGACTGTAAATCAGGGATAGCCCGCCATACAGAAGAGGGGTAATCGGCTTGTTGACCTGCACAAAAAGCGCATGCCGGAAAGGGTACAGGTTTTTGGCCGAAAGCCGAAAGCCAAAAAGGCCTTGAATATCGCCGCGCACTGCCCCGAGGCTGTTGTACAGATAGCCCGCCTGCACATAGAGGCTGTTGCGGAAGGAATAATCGCCTGCAACCGTAAGGGCAAACGCTTCTTGCCCCCCCTTGCGCAGCGGGGCGAAATAGCTGGCTTCCCCTTTCAGGCCTGCATTGCCTATGTTTCCGGCCCAGCCCGTTCCCAGTACAAGGTCTTCCCGGACATATCCACCCAGCAGCTGCCAGTCGAACTGCAAAGCATTGAACTTCCATAGAAGAGCAGCTACGGCATCTTCCCGGTTTTTAAATGCCTTGACGGCCAGTTCCACGCTGGACGCGGCCCCGCTGAAATAGCGCACGCGCAGTGCATCGCTCCCCGGGCGCTCCTCGTAATCAAAATCGGTGAACGAAAACGCATTGAATACATCGTTGGGGTTCCAAACCGTGCCAATGCCCCAGTTGATGCGCTGCCGCCCCAGGCGAAACTCCCACTTATCGAGGGAGTACTCCATATAAAGGCGATCTATCATACTGTGTACCACCCAGGCATTGCCATCGTACAAGACAGCGGACAAATCAAACACGTCGTTATTCGCATCGTCTATCAAGCGATCGTAGTCGGGTTGTGCGCGCACGAGGTCGCCGAAGAAAGCACGGGTACGCAGATCGGCGTACAGGGAGAGGCGTTCTGTGGGAGCCCATCGCAAGTTGGTACGTTGGTGCAGGAGGTTGTCCTGCAAAAAGCGGTCCCCGTTGGCCTCATTGAAAAAAAACCAGGTCTGAAGATTTTTCATGTAGCCGCGCACCTCCCAGCGGGGCGGGGTGGGCAGTACGGTATCTGCCGACGCGTCCTGGGCGCATACCGGAGCAAAAGACAGGCATCCGAAAAGCA
>VFQS010001509.1_pt1 | contig 21192 bp, 13 predicted proteins | sample 3512361 | NCBI WGS metagenome assembly VFQS01 (sample SAMN10412375, study PRJNA504923) | tailings metagenome | isolation source: Relicate 1 Philex TSF3 active mining | place: Philippines
ATCCTTACACTAGCGCTAAATCAAACAGCAAGATAGTTAACTTTCTAATATAACGCTTGCTTTGTTTTCATAAAGAAATTTCTTTTAATACATTTCCATCCTATCCAAGCGATTAGTAAAATATACAAATCGATTGGATAAGAGCGCAGAAAATTGCGGCAATGCGCAACAAATCTTCCTTTCCTACATACGACAAATTGGTCTCACTGCGCCCATTTCTAGTTTAGAATGCACCGTCGTTGAAAATCCCTGTATTTTTTACAAGCTAAGAATACAGTCGATCTTGTCTGGCGAATGGGGAAGCCTAGCCATTTCAACGGAAATCTAAGCTTTTAATAAATTCAACAAATGTTTTGCAAAATATAAACAGGAGAAAATTGCATGAGCGGTGCTGCAATCACACCGGGTCAAGAGACCCCAATTCCAGAGTTTAAACAAATCATGGGGCATCCTGCTCCACTCTGGATGTTATTCATGTCCGAATTCTGGGAGCGTTTCGCGTTCTATGGTATTCGTTGGGCCTTGGTACTCTACATCGTCGAGCAGTTTTATAAAGGTGACGGTTCCGGCCAAGCGGCAGCGAATTTGACCTATGGTTCCTACCTCGCCTTGGTGTACGCAGCAGCTTTGTTCGGTGGTTATGTGGCAGATCGCGTAATTGGTTATCAGCGTTCTATCTTAATCGGTGCGGTCTTTATGGCATCCGGCTTGTTCATGATTTCTATCCCGAATGAAGAAATCTTTAAGCTTGGCCTGGCAACGATCATCATCGGTAACGGCTTATTCAAACCAAATATTTCAACCATGGTCGGTAAGTTGTACAGCATCGCTGATACACGTCGTGATTCTGGTTTTACTATTTTCTACATGGGTATTAATGTTGGTGGTTTCTTGGCACCAATCTTCACACAATTCTTGGCGCAAAAAGTATTCAGCACTGGTGATACACCTGCATACAAGATCGTGTTCATTGCTGCTGGTATTGGTATGTTGTTGAGTTTGATCTGGTTCGCGATTGGTCGTCGTACATTAAAAGGAATTGGTGCACCAACAGAAGGTACGGAAGGCATGTCTCGCGTCATCTACGTTGCGCTTGGTGGCTTGTGCGTAATTCCTGTCGCCTACTTCTTGCTGTCTATGGGCGCTGCAAAATTGCAAGGTATTTTGACGTTATTGTTCATCGGCTTGGCGGTAATGTTAATGATTGAAGGTATTCGTAACGGTAAAGTAGCGCGCGACAAAGTCATCGCGATGTTATTGATCTTTACTTTCAATATTTTGTTCTGGATGTTCTTTGAACAAGCAGGCAGTTCTTTCACGTTCTTGGCTGAGAACATTGTGGATCGTAACTTGGGCGGTTTCGTATTCCCAACTGCATGGTTCCAAAGCGTGAACTCCTTGGCGATTATCGGTTTTGCACCAATCGTTGCAGCAATCTGGGTGATGTTGGGTCGTCGCAATTTGAATCCATCTATTCCACGTAAATTTGGCCTCGGTTTGATCGGTAATGCTTTAGCATTTGGTTTGTTGATGTATGCGCTGACATTCTTGGTCGATGACAATAGCAAAATCCCATTCTGGACTTTGTTCATGGTCTACGTCATTCAATCCATCGGTGAATTGTGCTTGTCTCCAATTGGCTTGTCGATGGTGACCAAATTAGCACCAGTACGCTTGGTTGGCTTGGGCATGGGTGGTTGGTTCTTATCAACAGGCATCGGTAACAACTTGTCTGGTATTTTTGCCAGCCACGTGAGTGGTGATAGCGGTATGTCGGTTGCTTCTGCATTGAGCGGTTACACCTTCGGCTTCTATTCATTATTAGGCGCTGGTATTGTCTTGTTCTTAATTGCACCGTTGATGCAGAAGTTGATGCATGGTGTGAAGTAAGCTGAAAAGCTAATCGCCTCAAGTAATAAAGTAAGAAAATATCCACCGAACACAGAAGAACTTCCGTTTTTCTGTCAAGGTGGAACAAAGAAAAAGAGCTGGAGTCCTAGGACTCCAGCTCTTTTTTTATGCTTCATCGAACAACTTATTTATCGAGAGATAGCATCAAGCTCTCTCGCTGACTATCAACTAGCCAGCAAATTTCAAACACATTGTTATCGCATTTCCATCGGTGCAGCTTCTGCGCCAAGTGCAGCTGGGTCAACTGCTGGTTTTGGTGGGAATGCTTTGCCATTCACCATTAACTGCCCATTCTTCCAACTGATTTTAGAATTCAAAACTTTGCCTTCACGTTTCAAGAAACCTTCTTTTTCCCACGCATCAATCTGCGAATAGTATTGACTGCGCATCATCGCACGAGCATCAGGATCAGTCTGGCTTCCATCAATCAAATCATCGATCATCGCATCGGCCAAGCTGACTTCACCTGCGCTTTCGATTTTTGACAAAAGCAGCATAGGATTATCAAAGTCTTGCGCTTGCACACCGTTAAACTGGAATTTTGCAGAGGCCTTAAACTCGCCGTTCTTGCCAGCTAGGCTGAGTCGATCAAGTGAGATCACTGGATTATGCTTCAATATTTCTACGCCATATTCTTTCCACTGTTTCTGCATTTCTAGCATTTTTTGTGGATCATTCTTATATTGATCGATAGTCGATAATTCAATAAACAATTTATTCACGCTCGGACCATGCAAGCGTTGCAATGAATAGTCGTAGTGAAAATTCCCGATTTGCGTATCGTTCATCGTGATGTTGGCGATGCCAAACTTTAAGCCAGAATCCAACAAATCATTCTTCGCGCTTGTCGTACTTTCCAAACTAATGTCTTTAATGCTGAAGCCTTTGTTTGCGGCTTGTGCATTCGAGAAACTCATAGACGCGATACTCGCTTTTGAGGTGCCGAGATAGATGAAGCCATCTGGATAGATGCGCTCTGCGTCACCTTGCATTTTGATCTCGCCGACTTTTACTGACGTTGCGCCTTTAGCGGCCAACACATCTAATCCGGCAGAATACAAATCGAACTTCAATTTTTTGTAGGCAGCATCAAACGCGACTTCCAAATTGACTCCTTTCCAATCCAATTTGTCTTGATTCATTCCAACCGTGGTATTCACGGCAGGGCTACTAATCTGCAATTTACCGCCGCCACCGTAATTCAAAATGGTGCGAATTTCTAAGAATTTTTTGTCTCCAAAAATACGTTTAATCTCTTCTTTAGTCGTCGAGTCCAGCACAAATTCGGTTTCTATCTTGCCAGCCGCTACGCCAAAGATCGCCGGAACTGGTCCATGCTGAATGTAGTTCACGACTTGGAACTGCAAAGGCTTGATTAATTTTGGGGCTGGCATTGCCTGTTGTTCATCGAGCGCCGCTTGCGGATCAGCAGCATCTTGTTCACCTTGTTCGCTTTGATCTTGCAAACTCATGGGTGCAGCCGCTGGTGACATGCTAGCTACATCAAATTCAATCGTACTCTCTTGCTTAGATGAGAAAATCCCGCGTGTGTAGGTTTGCTTCACAATTTTGAAGTTGCTAAACAAAACATCCTTTTTATCGGCTTGTGTCAGCTTGGTTTCCAGACGTTTTCCGGTCACCCATGAAGCGGCCGGATAAGCAATCGCTAGGGCGGCGACGACGGCGAGCGCAACTGAACTTTTTTTCATGCGAAGAAATCCTTCATTAAAGTAAGTGAATATTCGATCAATGCTTTTAAAACAAAAAAGCAAAATACATATTGAAATAACAAAGCAATAGTGTAACGACAAATCCACGCAGGATGACGTGAATGTCCATAATAATTACGGTATGCAGACGCTGATGACGAAATTTGTAGCGAAGTTGGCGACGATTAGGACGAGAAAACTGGTCAAAGAACCGAAGTGGCAAACCACAAGCAGCGATCACAAGCAAAGAAACTCGTTCACGACTTCACATTACTCGCTTGTTCTAACGCCGTTTCGCTCTGTAAAAATCTCGCTTCAAACTCATGCGGATTGAGCGCTTTAGCGATCAAGAATCCTTGAATCTCATTACAACTTAACTGACATAGCAAGTCTTTTTGCTCTTGTGTTTCGACACCTTCTGCGATCACCGCGAGCTTTAAAGCATGTGCCAAGCTAATAATCGCGGTCACGATGGCGACATCACTTTCATCTTTCGTCAAATTCATGATGAAAGAACGATCAATCTTTAGTTTGTGTATCGGAAAGCGCTTTAAATAGCTAAGACTCGAATAGCCAGTGCCGAAATCATCAATCGACATTCTGACGCCGAGCTTTGCAATCGCATTGAGTTTCTTCAGCGTTTCTTCGACATCGCGAATCAAGATCGACTCGGTTAGCTCCAAAGCAATACAACTAGGGTCAAGATGTGCATCATCTAAGGCGTTAGCCAGATTATCTACAAAGTTTGCTTGCTGAAACTGTAAAGCAGACACGTTGACAGAAATACTCAATCGTCGTCCATCCTTATTCCACGCCGCTGCTTGTGCGATCGCGGTGTGGATCACCCAATTCCCGATAGCGACAATCAAACCGCTTTCTTCCGCAATAGGAATAAACTTGGCTGGGCTCACTTCGCCCATGTCTTTGTCGTACCAGCGAATTAAAGCTTCAGCACCAAACACTTGATTGGTCTCTAAGCAAAGCAAGGGTTGGTAGTGCAAGCGAAATTCTTGATGTTCGAGGGCCTGTCGCATTGCATGATCAATCTTCATACGCGACAGCAAGCCAATATTCATTTGACGCTGATAGAAACGAAAATCCGACCGACCGCGCTCCTTCACGTAATACATCGCGCTATCAGCGTTCTTAATCAAATCTTCAATTTTGCTACCATCGGCAGGATACAACGCGATACCAATACTACAGGTCACACTAAATTGAATCCCATCCAAACTAAATGGCGCGGCTAAATCAGCTAACACTCTACGGGCACAAATCTCCGCGCCACTTGCATTTGCTTGATGTAGTAGCAGGACAAATTCGTCACCACCCAAACGTGCTGCGGTATCAACCTGGCGCAGACAATTTTTTAAACGCTCGGTCACTTCAATCAAGACGCGATCACCAAAGGGATGACCTAAGGAATCATTGATCTGCTTGAAATTATCAAGGTCAAGAAACAGCAGCGCAAACTCACCATTAGATCGACTGGCATGCGTAATCGATTGATTGATGCGCTCTTCCAGCAGGAGTCGATTTGGCAAACCCGTTAAGGCATCTGAAAACGCTAACTCTTCTATCTTTTGTTTTGCGTTATAGCTTTCTGTACGATCCTTAAAAAAGCCTATCGTGTGCAACACTCTGCCGTGCTCATCATGTACACGCACCAAAGAAATCATGCATAAATAGGCATGTCCGTCTTTACGTCGATTCCAAATCTCACCTTCCCAAAATCCATGCAGATCTAATTCGCGTTGCAAAGTTTTGATTAACTCTGCATTACTTTGATTCTGTAAAAACTGTTCGATACGCAAGCCCATCATATCGCTCTCAGCAAATTGCGTGAGACGTTCGAAACTTGGATTGATGGTGATAATTTTTTGATCTTGATCGGTAATAAAAATCGCGTCGGTGCTGGCTTCAAACACTTTTGAGGCCAGTTGAATCCGTGCTTGATCTGCCAATCGTTGCGAAATATCGCGGAAAGAATAAACGCGCCCTATCGGTCTACCACGTGCGTATTGCGGCAGCGTCACGCGCTCCAATACTTTGCCGGAATGCAGCACCAACACATCACTTGACTCCAACAAAGGCGAACGGCGAATGATCGCTAAGCGTTCATTGTAATGACTTGCATCAACGATGCATTGATCCATCCACGCGTAAACCGCGGCGTCAGCTCTTTGCGTCAATAACTCCTCGGGCAAATTCCATAACTTAGCAAATAAGTGGTTGTAACTGCGTATGCCGCCATCGAGGTCAGTCACCAAAATCCCATCGGCAGTTGACTCTAAGGTCGCACGTAACTCGGCAATCAGTTTTTCAAGTTCGGTTTCGACATGACGCTGATCGGTATGATCACGAATCGCCACCACATACAGTGCCGTTTCAATATCTAAATGCACCAAACTCACGCGTCGTACTACATGCACGATGCTGTCATCCGAACGTTTTAATAAAGTTTCGGAATAAATATTGTTTGATAAACCGGCCGCCACATCTTCCCAAAAAAACACATCTTCTGGCGACGAAGCTAACTCAACAACAGGCGCACCAATTAGGCTATTCGCTGGCGCGCCCAGTAATTTATGCGCCGACCGATTCGCTGCAATAATATGTAACTGCAAGGGATCAACTAGCAATACGCCTTCAATCATGCCTTCGATCAAGGCTTCCCATTGACGTTGCATCATGACAATGGTCCCTTCATATGATTCGCAAGCGAAAGCGGATCAGTTGCACGTTCAAAGAAATAGCACAAGCGTTTGCGTGGCGATAAATAATCGTAGGCGGCTTTCGGCAGTTGTATCGGCTTTAAACTACGACGAATGCCTATGCTGGTTTCATGTTCCAGATTAATCACCAAGGCTTCTTCGGGTGGGATAGATGGATCGTGAATAATAACCTTAGGCTTAATTGGTCGTTCAGAATTGACCGAGACCACCAAGGCATAGCGTTCATCACTTAGCTGGACAACCGAACCAGGCGGATAAATGCCCATCATTTTGATAAAGGCCGTCAAGGTTTGCGTATCTGACTGGGTTTTACTCTTGGTAAATAATTGGGACAAGGCTTCATGCGGCGTAATCGCATGTGCTACGTTGATTGGATTACATAAATTATCAAAACGATTGACTAAAGAAATGATGCGGCTCAAGACCGTCATCTTTTCTCCTGAAATATGTCCTGGGTAGCCACTACCATCCGCATATTCGTGATGTTGTGCAATCAGTAGCATTGCGTGTGAGGACAATTGTAATTTGCGCGCAATATTCACTCCATGCGCCACATGGCTTTGATAAAGCTGACGTTCAGCCGCACTACTATGTTCATCTAACCAGCGCAAACGATCTGGCAATTCCATCTTGCCGACATCGTGTAATAAAGCACCGATGCCTAGCTCCAACATATCCTCTTTCGACAATTCCAAGACTTTGCCTAAGAGTAGCGAAATCAATGTCACATTCACGCTATGCAAGGCAGTTTTTTCTCCGGCTTTTTCCGATAACAAACGAATTGCCGATTCTTCCTCGTTGAGAATACCTTCCAGCATACCTTGCACTAACTTGGTTGCCGATTCGCGCGCTAGTTGTGGTTGTGCGTGCACAATTTCGGTTAAGTGTTTGAATTCTTGCGTGGCATGTCCAAATTGTTTTTCGGCTTGCAGCAAACTCGCTTGTTGCTGATGCAATAATGCACGGCGCTGTTTAAGCGCTAACTCTTCGGCTGATTCCTGCGGCTGGCTTGCATCTTGCGAACTTGGTTTGGCTGAAGACACTTCTGCATTTGCTTTGTTTAGATGGCTCTTCTCCGGCGCGTAGCGAATTTTTTGCAATCCCAACTCGCGCAGTTTTTGTATTTGCTCTTGCGTGCGTACTTCAAAACTATTCACTGGAAACGGATGTTCCATCCATCCCATATCAAGATAGATGTACATGCCAATCTGCAAATCAGCTGGACTAACAAATTGAGGATGAGCTTCGGTCATTGCGCGCACACTGGGAGAGTGAGTTGTGAAATAAGAAAAGTTTCCTTAAATCAATTTTTTAAGTATAACTTAAAATAGTAAAAATACTCCATTGCACCAAATTTAGCTGTGAAATTTATGCAATTTCATAAATTAGCGTTGTATTCATATCGGTGAATTCCGTCTTTTTTTGCCTCATTTGGCAGTTGTCTGATTTCCAATCGCAACTCGCCCTAAAATGAAGTCTGTTCACTATTTTCAAGAATGAAGGTTATTCCCCATGTTACTTGCTGTACTCACCGACTTACATGCGAACCGCGAGGCAGTCGAAGCCTGCCTTGCCCACGCCAAAGAACGCGCTGCAGATCAATATGCTTTTCTCGGTGATTTAGTTGGATATGGCGCTGATCCAGGCTGGGTCATTGATACCGTCATGGCATATGTAAATCGCGGGGCGTATGTCTTGATGGGCAATCATGATCTTGGCGTATTGCAAGACGACCGCAAGGATATGAATCCAACTGCTCGCTTTGTAGTCGAATGGACGCGTCAAAACCTAAATGAAGTACAAACCAATTTTATTCGTGAATTACCGATGCAATTCGAGCTTGATCAATGCTTGTTTGTACACGCCAATGCGTGGGCGCCGGAGCGCTGGGAATATGTCGATGGCGCGATGGAAGCTGCAAGGAGCATGCGCGCTACCAATGCACAAATCACCTTTTGCGGCCACGTTCATACTCCTAGCTTGTATCACATGAACCATGCAGGAAAAGTCGCTACGTTTACTCCGAGTCCTGATGTCAGTGTGCCTTTGAGCAAATTGCGTCGTTGGCTTGCGCAACCAGGTTCAGTCGGACAACCGCGCGATGGCAATCCAGCTGCATGTTACGCACTATTTGATACACAACAATTAGAGCTAACTTTTTTTCGCGTACCTTACGATACAGAGACTGCATCGCAAAAAGTATTGGCAGCAGGCTTGCCTGCCAGTTTAGCCCATCGTTTAATACACGGAGCTTAGAACCATGTCCGCAGATATGCCGCCAAAAGACCTCAGCCAAATGACTGAGAGCGCAGTGCTAGAGAATAAGCCACCCGTCGCAAAAAAACTCAGTCGCTTACAAGCGGGTATGATCGTCGATGATTATCAGCTTGAAGAGAAACTTCACACCGGTGGCATGGCGGCGCTATGGCGCATTACGGATTTGCGACAACGGCATATCAATCCCGATGGCAGCTTTCCGGCATTAATCATGAAAGTGCCGCTGATGTTTAGTATCGATGATCCGACTGCAATCGTCGCCTTTGAAGTAGAGCAAATGATTATGCCGAAACTCAAAGGTCGGCATGTCCCTAAGTATTTCGCTGCGGGTGATTTTGATACCCAACCTTTTATCGTGATGGAGCAGATCGGCGGCGTCTCCTTGCGTGCTCGCTTTGATGCTTCACCACTGCCAATTGATGAAGTGGTCAACGTCGGTATCAAAGTTGCGACCGCTTTACAAGACCTACACCGGCAACACGTGATTCATCTTGATCTAAAACCGTCGAATATTATGTTTCGTTCAGATGGTGAAGCCGTGCTGATTGATTATGGTTTATCACGCCACGACAAATTACCTGATTTGCTTGGTGAAGAATTTCGTTTGCCTATGGGAACTGGCCCTTACATCGCACCGGAGCAAGTGCTTGGTATACGCAACGAGCCACGTAGCGATCAATTTTCATTGGGAGTCTTGCTGTATCACCTAGCCACTGGCGAACGCCCCTACGGCCACCCGACTTCGGTATCGGGTTTGAAGAAGCGCTTATATCGTGATCCGATTCCTCCACGTAGTCACAATCCCGCGATCCCTGATTGGCTACAAGAGATTATTCTGCGTTGCTTAGAAGTTGATCCGAAAGCGCGCTTTGACACTGCCGCGCAGTTAGCTTTGATGCTGCAAAATCCAGAGCAATTACGTTTGACTGCACGCGCTGAAAAAAATAATCAAGACGGTTTCATGTCGGTTTTAAAACGACGTTTTCAAGCTGCGGGGGTTGAACCATTTGCTCAATACAGCGTGTCGGATCAGTTATCACAAGCACCGATCATTATGGTCGCCTTGCATCTGAGTGAGAGCAACACAGAACTGGCAGATGATATTCGTATGATCACGCGCCGCTTATTACAAACCGAACCAGGTGCCCGGCTCGCTTGTGTGACGATACGCAAAACCAGTCGTATCGGCCTTGACGATGGCATGGTGCAAGATGGACAAAATGTTCACGTTAAACAGTTAGTAGAACTTAAACATTGGGCACGTCCGTTGCAGGTGCGCAACGATAAAATTACCTTTCATGTATTGGAAGCACACGATCCTGCCGCTGCGATTATCGACTACGCGCATAATAATAATGTCGATCAGATTATTATTGGTTCGCGTGGTAGTTCGACTATCCGTCGTTATCTCGGTAGCGTGTCAGCACAGGTTGTCGCTGAAGCCGAATGTACGGTAACGGTGGTCAAGCAAAGGCGTGAATAGATTTTCCTTTTCTCTTGTTGGAAGATAATGCATGTCTTGTTTCGCGTACTTTAAGCCTAGCTTGTATCGATTTTCGAGGTGTCTGCGTCTTCGCTTTTGTTCTCACATTCTGAGCAGTTTTCTGATCTGTAGCTTGTTTGCGGCGAATATCAGTACGCAGGCGCATGCCTTGTATCCTGAAGCTACTGAAAACACCGACGCAGCAGCCTCCGACAAGGCCAAATCTCCTTCCCACAATTGGAATAATTTGGCGGACATGGTGTTCCGCCATTTCACCACCCAGCAAGGTTTGCCACAATCCAGTGCCACCGTCTTAGCGCAAGATGGTGAAGGTTTTATTTGGGTGGGTACACAAGGCGGTTTAGCGCGTTGGGATGGCTATCGCTTTCGTAATTATTTACCGATCCCGAATGATCCAACTAGCTTACCCGACAATTACGTATTGTCGCTATTTAAAGACCAACAGAATCGTTTATGGATAGGCACCAATGGTGGTGGCGTCGCACGTTACGATGCTCAGACAGATAGCTTTGTCAGAATCCCTGTTGGCGTCAATGGTAGTAGTCATGTCACTGTCAATGCGATTGCCGGTGATCGCGATGGCGGCTTATGGTTCGCCAGCCGTGGTGGACTTGATTACTTTCACCCTGACACTGGTGCGATCCAACATTATCGGCATGATCCGAATAATCCGAATAGTTTGCCTAGCGATTTCACCCGCGCTGTGTTGGTCGATCAACAAGGCATTGTTTGGGTAGGTACCAGCAAAGGCTTGGTTAAATTTGACGTCGCAAACCAACGCTTCACACGCATACGCTTACCCGTCGATGACAGCAAAGTACAAAGAATCATCAGTTTAGGATCAAGCAAAGACGGCAAACTTTGGATAGGTTCATTTGATTCTGGCGCATTCTATTTGGATACCAAAGACAATGCGGTCACGCCAACGGTAAAAGCCGTGATGGTGAAAAAACCCGGCAGCAGCAATTTAGTTGGGGGTTCAGAAAATGTACACACGATTCGCCAAGTCGCCGATGATGAAGTATGGATTGGCACCTATGGCAAAGGCATACTCACTGTCAATCTGCACAGTTTAGAAACGAAATGGATACGACACGAACCAACCCGACAAAGTAGTTTGGCAGACAACGCCGTCTGGTCGATCATACAAGACCAATCAGGTCTAATTTGGATAGGCAGCCAACGCGGTATGAGTATGCATGATCCATCCTCCAATGCCTTCATCAGTATTTATGGTGGAGAAAATCGTCACCACGGTTTGGCAGGACTGGATTTTTTCTCGATCACTGGCTTTAACAATGGCGATATCTGGGTCGGTTCACAAAATAATGGCGTCGGCATTTTGAAAGCAGGTAGCGACGAGTTCGTTGCGATCGAAGCTGACGATAGCAAGCCACAAACCGCCTTGCCCCAAAGTGCGATCTTTATCACTTATGCGACCAAAGACGGACAAATTTTTATCGGCACCGACAAAGGTCTGTATCAAACCGTCAACGGCAGCCGCACCGTTAAGCATTTAAAGCTAAGTCCGCGCAATCCAGTGATGCGTGTCGCTACGATGTTGCAACTTGGCGATCAATTATTGATTGGTGGACCAGAAGGCTTATGGCAAAAAGACTTAACTCAGCAGAAACTTGACCAAGCCACACAACCAGCATGGGCGGCGCCAATCGCGACCAAATTTGTCACCGATATTCAACAAGCGCCTGATGGTCGGATTTGGATCGCCACCTTACAAGACGGTTTATATCGCTATGACCCGCGCGACAATGCCTTACTCAATTTAGCTCCTGAATACGGCAATAAACTGAGCCTCGCCCACAGAAATGTTTCCAGTATTTTGTTTGATTCGCGCGGATGGTTATGGGTAGCAATGCAAGGTGGCGGACTTGATTTATTACGCACGCCAACTGCCAATCCACCATTCATATTTGAACATTTCAGCAAACAACAGAAATTGCCGAACGAACTAGTAAATAAAGTGCTGGAAGACAAGCAAGGCAACATCTGGGCGAGTACCGATGAAGGCTTTGCCAAAATTGATCCGAAGACGCTGCACGTTAAGCCCTTTGTTGAATCCGATGGCGTCGCCATCACTGGCTATTGGAGTAATTCCGGCGGTCGAGCTAAAGATGGTGAACTCATCTTTGGCGGCGTCGGTGGTCTAACCGTGGTACGTCCAGAGTTAGTCAAGGATTACATCTATCGTCCCCCCGTTGTAGTCACCAATATTCAACTTGGCGGCAAAACGATTGCGGCAAATCAGGCTGGATTTCAACAAAACAAAGGAAAAAAATTAATCGTGCAAGCCGAAGCAAATAGCTTCGTCGTTGAATTTGCCGCACTCGATTTCTCCGCCCCAGAACGCAATCGCTACGCCTATCGCTTAGAAGGTTACGATAAAAGCTGGGTAGAAACCGATTACACGCGCCGCCTTGCCGCTTATACCAATCTGCCGCCGGGCAATTATCGTCTGCTCTTGCGCGGCTCTAATCGTCACGGTGAATGGAGCGAAGAACAATTAAGTTTATCGATCAAAGTCTTACCTGCGTGGTTTCAAACTTGGTGGGCATATAGCCTGTATTTGCTGTTACTGGCCTGCCTAATTTTTGGTGTCGTCCGCTGGCGTTTATGGCGTTTAAACAAAGCCAACAAAACACTAGAACAACTGGTACAAGAACGCACCCGCGAACTTGAACAGTCACGCAAAATGTTAGAGGAACAAAGTCTGACTGATCACTTAACCGGCTTACGCAATCGACGCTATTTAAGTCTGTATATTGGTGAAGATATCGCACGTGTTCATCGTAGCTACCAAGCCTTACCGAATCAAGATGTGCATCGCGCTGCCTTAAATATCGACATCATTTTTATGATGGTCGATATCGATCACTTCAAATCGGTGAACGATGAATTTGGTCATGCTGCTGGTGACCACGTTCTGATTCAAACCACAGAAATCCTGCGTGAAGCGGTGCGAGAAGCAGACACCATCATTCGTTGGGGCGGTGAAGAATTTTTGATCGTTGTTCGAAATACGAATTATCTTGAAGCAGAAGTATTAGCAGAACGCATACGCACCCGCATCGCCGAACACAGGTTTACGTTAGGCGACGGTAAAACACTGCACCGCACTTGCTCGATCGGGCTTACCACCTATCCGTTTATTCCAAGCGCAGTCGATCTATTCACTTGGGAACAGGTGGTGGATATTGCCGACCAATGCTTATATGCAGCCAAACATGGTGGCCGCAATGCGTGGATAGGATTGTTCTTGTTGAGCGATAACAAAACCATCACAAGTGAACATGCGTCTGGCTTCACTAGCTTGAATGTCGAACAACAAATCGCGCAAGGACAAATCGTCGTAAAAACCTCGCTGCCTGCAGATACCAAACTCGATTGGTCACACGGACGCGGCAAATAATTCGCCTCACGTCTTCCTCAAAAGCGCAGATCGCACCAATTAGACGGTAAGCAGGTAAAATAAGCCGCTTGCTGAAACCAGTGGAACTTAGCAACCAACTAAGCAACCAAAAAAGAAATCCAACGAATGATGTTGTGGCGGATGAATTTCTAATAACGACTCGCGCTTTACGGTCGCCAATTAGTCAGTAACCCCACAGCAAATTTGCAGAAAAACCATTAGGAGAATCATGAAAAATATTTTGTTACCAAGCGCAATTGCGCTCAGTTTGGCGCTCGCATTCCCAATTCACAGTGCCCATGCTGCCAGCGCCACAAAAGCGCGTGCAGTAGCATCACATGTAGCAAAAGTTGAAGAAGCGCCATTGCGTGCACACTTGGCACTCTTGTCATCGGATAGTTTTGAAGGACGTGGTACTGGCCAACGCGGCGGCGATTTAACGGTGCAATACTTAGAGAGCCAATCAATGGCACTCGGTTTGAAGCCAGCAAATGGCAACAGCTATCGTCAATTAGTCAAAATCGCTGGCGTAAAAGCGCTGCCAGAACAAAGCTCAGTGCAATTAGTCGCCGGTGACAAAGCCTTGGCGATTGAGTTTGGTAAAGACTGGGTATGGGCTCCAGGCGATGCCAAACCAGAACATCAATTTGATACCGAACTCGTATTTGTTGGCTATGGCATCTCTGCCCCAGAAGAAAAATGGGATGACTACAAAGGTCAAGACGTCAAAGGCAAAATTTTGGTGATGATGGTCAACGATCCACAGCCAACTGCTGAAGACAGTAAACGCTTCGGTGGCAAAGCGCTAACTTACTATGGCCGTTGGACTTATAAATATGAAGAAGCAGTACGTCGTGGCGCAGCTGGTGTTTTATTAATTCACACCGATGCATCAGCGAGTTATGGCTGGTCTGTTGTACAAAATGGCGGCACCGCAGAAAAGTTCCAGTTACAAGGTGCGGCTTTGGGTAGCAGCATTCAAGGCTGGATTAGCAACCAAACAGCGCAACAATTATTTTCTAGTGCAGGTCAAGATTTAGAAAAAATGCGCGCCGCAGCAGAACGCAGCGATTTCAAACCAGTGACTTTGGCAGCTAAATTGAAAGGCACGGCAAAAGCCAACATTCGCACCGTCGATCAATACAATGTTGCCGCTGTCGTACCTGGTACTGATCCAAAATTGAAAGATGAAGTTGTGATTTACAGCGCGCACTGGGATCATCTCGGCAAGCAAGGTACAAGCGGCGACACCATCTACAACGGCGCGGTCGACAATGCATCCGGCACAGCGGGTTTATTAGCGATGGCGAAAGCAGCGATGCAATCGCCAGCGAAACGTAGTCAAATGTTCTTATGGGTCGCTGCAGAAGAACAAGGCTTATTGGGCAGTGCTTTGTACGCAGCACAACCCTTATGGCCTTTAGATAAAACCGCTGCCAATTTGAATTTAGACAGCTTAAACTTTATCGGCGAAACCCGCGACATCAGCACACGCGGCAGTGAACGCACCGAACTTGGCGCGATTGCAGAGAAAGTGGCTAAATCGATGCAATTGAGTATTTCACCAAGCGAACCAGATTTGGCTGGTGGTTATTTCCGCAGTGACCATTTCAGCTTTGCGAAAGCTGGTGTGCCAGCGTTTTCGATCGGTGGCGGTAAAGACTACATTAAAGATCCAGAAGGCGCTAAAGAAAAAGCTAAGGCTTATAGCAAACGCTACCATCAAGCAGCCGATGAATATGATCCAAGCTGGGATTTATCGGGTATGGTGCAACAAACACAATTCACTTTGAACCTAGGTCGCGCTGTTGGTGATGCCGCCAAGATGCCCGCATGGAAAGCCGGCGATCCATTAGGTAAAGCACGCGCCAAGTAATTGCTAGCCATCAAAAAGCATGAGGCTTCATTGCCTCATGCTTTCTTTTTTTATCCATCAAGCAGCAACAAATTAGTCGGCAAGAATGTTGGCAATAAGGTCGGCAAACAAGTCGGCAAAAAAAGCAGGAAGTCTCATGTCAAGCACCAGCTCACGTCCTAGCGAACGTGTACTCTTACAACGCGTTAGAAATCAATTAATCGATTACCTAGAAATCGCCGCCTCATTCCAAGCGCAGCACGATTTTCAAGCGCAAGCACCACAAACCCACGTCGCCACAGAAGTACTAGAACAATGGGCAGACTGGGTTAGCCCGAATTGGCAACAAGAACTAAAAGCACCCACGTTTTCAGAAGCAGAAAGAAACGCGATCACGCAGTTTCAATTAATCTGGCAAGACACCGACAACAAACTCGTGCGCCCACTACCCGCGCTCGACTACATACAACTAGCACCAGCATGGCAGCAGTTAAGAGCTGCGGCAGAAGAATGCTTGCGCGTGTTTATGTTGCGGGGGAAGTTGTCGGATTTCGAGGAAGTTATTGGGTAATATTGAACTTTGCAGCTAAACAACCGACTATCGTTTCTAAGAAAAAATATTTTCTTAGCTTGAATGATTTTCAAAGTGTTCCACATTAAGGCCTTGGCTTGTTTTCTGAGCTATTCATAAATACCCAGACGCTTGAATCGGTTTTGAATAGTGGTTAAGGTTAATGAGTCTGTAAAGTTACGACACTCCACGACTCGTGTGAATCCCGCATTGGCTTGAGAGACCGATATCTCGGTTTTACCAGCCAATGGTTCGGTTATTGTGTAAGTGAACTCATCATTTTGGAATGTAAGCTGGGCAGCTCTCGCTAGAAGATTGAACCTAAACTTCCCAACTGGTGGAACACGCTCAAGAGGATATACAAACTCAAGCTTCTTATTAATTCCAACCCGATACTGCATATAGCCCGTTACTGCGCTAACATCTCTAGACGCACATATTTCAATCGTTTTTCGTTTTACCTCACAAAAGAAGAGCACCTCTTCATCAGTCGAACAAAGCGATCCGGAGGCTGCCATCGCGAGCGCAGGTACTTCGATAAAAACGCAAGCAAATACCATTAACTTAGCGCCAGTAAATGTTTTTTTCAAAGTCCTACACTTTCCATAACCAATGATCAACTCCTCCAAGGTGCATTACGGGTGTTCAACGATAGGTTAACTATTAACAGTTAATCGATGAAAGAAAGAAAAAATCACAAAAACAAGAGATACAAATCCTACGAGGAATAGAAAGCCAGTGACGATGTATCCACCATCACCGAACACCACTTTAGTTCGAAAAATTCGGTTAAATACTTTAATGACAAAGTACCCTAGACCGCCTAGCAAAACATCGAACAGTAATTCCATTGATCGAACAATCTTTAATTTTCACGCTGACATTGTAAACACATAATTGCTAGCATCAATTAGCGTACATATTCATCGCACAAACCTCAAATTTTCTACAAGGCAGCAGGTATCAAGACTGCGATGCTGAGTCATTGTCTTTCTTCTTTTTCTTATTCGACATCGCTAAGAATACACAAAAGAAGGTAACCATTAAACCGATTGCTGCGGCGCCTAAGGCGATAAAAGTTGCATTCGACAAGTTGACATCTCCGTAGTTGTAAAAGTCTCGGCTCTACCCAATCTTGCTGCGAAAGCGTAACAAACAAAGACCGATGTTGATGAAGGTATTGTTGATGAATATTTTGGTTTTATGATCAAGCTAGAAAAAAGCTAATTCATAAGGAACAATTCTTCCACAACTCTGATTGAGGAAGCAAGCCGAGTGAACCCGAAAGAGACCTAAGCGTGGTTGATAAGACATCACAATGTGGTATCAACACACAATGCAAAGGTCGATGCATTAATGCGCAATGGCGGCACACACAGCTACACCATCGACAAATCAAAACAGCTTAACGTGATGCTGTTATCTCATCGTTGATCAGCTTTCGAACCACGAGGATGAATAAAGCCACGACACCAGCGCCAAAGCAAATCCAATGTAAGGTCGACAGAGAAACAATACGCAACAAAGGATTGATATCGCTAAAAGGCGCAAACGGTGTGATATCCATATGCATGATGCTGTCGAACACGATATGCGAATAGGTGCCGATGATCGCACCGAAGGCAACTTGTTTAAGCTGCAAACCCTGCCACCCAAAAGGATTCGGCAACCAAAAGCGTCGCGCAAACGCACGACATCCAAGAAAGAGTAAGAGCGTCGCCAACGCAACCAAAGTCGCCCCGATATAAGTGTGAAAAAATTGATGCAAGCGATCATGACGCGTAATCATGAAATACAAAGGCTCAACATCGATCATCACGTTAGCCGCACAAAAAGCAAGAAAACTCACCTGCTTAGGAGCGATCGCGTGAATAACGGCGCCGGGGCCGAAATGGAATGGTGTAAATGGCATAGAGCTACCGAAAAACAATCAACAGATACATGTTAGAAATGTAAAATGTAAGGCTTGCGCGCCCCCCTTGAACAGGCTATTTTGATCTTATCAAACGTCAGAAATTAAGCGTTTTATAGTTATTGCCTCTTCATTCATCTGAGATTGAAATTTACCGTAATTTGATAGATGCAAGTGTTGATAAATTTTTGTTTCACCTATTGATATCAACTCCGGTAATACTTGCTTTGACCTTGCCTTCGGAAGCCATTTAAAATGGCCTGTTGCAATCATTAAACTAATGATGCCTGCTGAAAGAAAAACATACCTAAAATCGCCTCGAATAACTACAGAGTTAATGAATTGAAGATGATCGTAGTTAAAGTCACTCACTTCGAGTTTACATCGACCGACTGTAGGTATGTGAAGTAATTCGATAAATGAAACTTCAGCTGCATTTTTCGGAGTAAATCCCAGATTAGAAAAGTTCACATGATATCGACGGCCATCGCCTTTATAGTTGGGAAGAAGGAAAGGATGATGAACGCCGTATTTCAACCAAAATGATACGCCATCGGTGTGATAGTCCAATATGTCTTGAAAACACGATGAATGCTCCACATTAGGAGCATAGTTGGCATCCAAGCCTATAAATAAATATTTTGCTTGATCTGGTGGCACGCCTTAAAATGGCTTGCTTTTAAACGGTTCTGTCAAGATATTGCTTGGATGTGATTGGTACATAGCTTGTGAACGTTTTAGTTGGGCGCATGACGCCAAGCCAAGGGGGAACAAATTCATGCCCGCCCTACCTACTGGTTTCCCACCATTGTTTGCGTAACGATTAATCATCCATCATGACACAATAGAACGCAACCAGATCATTGAACGCCGATGACTCTTCCGGCAACTTTACGCCTGCCATTTTGTGGCGAGTGGAGCAATGATCATACAGATTCCATATCGGCACGGAACACAACAGTTCTACATCAAATACCGGATATACGACTGCAGGCATATTCCTTGCGCCGGAACTATTGATTGATCCCCCTGTACTTTGGGGAAGTCCATATATGATGGATTAGGTCTCATGCGAGAAGAGAACGCAGCAGCATGTTCTCATTTCTTACTTCCGTGGAGCTTCAGATATTCCTCGGGCGTTAGCACTTCGGACTTGAACGGCTCGAACTTACCAGCGCCAAGGTACTTCATGGCATTGCCGTCCTCATTCACATACACTGCTCCGACCTGGAGTTCTACCCGATCGGTTTCGACGACGCGAATTAGTGCTGCCCCAACAACTTTGTGCATTGCTCCATTGGACACCTGAATACGGTATAGATCACCTGAAGGTGACGAGACCACCTGAAAGTGACTCGTATTTGGTAGGAGATCACACGCGGAGAGTGCGAGACCTAAGATTATGGCGAGAACAGTGCGGATTGTTATTTTGTGCATTTTTACCTCCAGAGGCCTAACATGATTTAATTTTCATTCTAAAAAAAACCGAACACCTGAAAAAAGACAATTTGTTTCAACTCGTTCAAAACCCACACAGGGCTTAACAAAGTTTAGTTATACCTAATAAAAATCAGATTTAAGCAAATCGACAAATAGTGCAATTTCTCTCGTCATTTAGCAAAATCAAAAAATCAAAAAACCATCAACTATCCACTCACCCCAAACCCAAGCGCACTTCAACTCGAACACCGCCTTCCGCCAAATTCTGCAAACTTACCTCACCGCCATGCAGACTAATCACCTCGCGCACAAACGGTAATCCTAGTCCTGTACTCTTTGCGGCATCCGCTCTAGGTAAGGAATAAAAGCGATCAAAGATTTTATCGATGGCATAGTCGGGAATACCGCTGCCTTGATCGTCGATAAATAAAGTGAAGTGTGTGTCATCGACTTGTTGATGCAAGCGAATTGCCGCGCCATTTGGGCTAAACGCGATCGCGTTGTCGATGAGATTGCCGATTGCTTGGCGTAGCAAGAGTGGATCGCCTTGTATAGTTTGTGTTTGTGCTTGTACATCGAATTGTATGCGCAAATTTTTGCGGGCGATGGCGTCACTAAAATCGATTAGCACTTGGTCGAGTAAATCGACGATGTTGATGTTGGTGATTTGGCTGAGCCGCTGTTGCTTCTCGACTTTAATCAATTCTAGAAGTTTGTCGATCAGTTGTTTCTGGCGCTGGTTTTGCTCGATGATATTGTTGAGAAATTTGCTGCGTTCGGCTTCTGGCGGATCTTCACTGAGTAATTCTGCCGAGCCTTGAATCGCAGCGATCGGGCTTTTGAGTTCGTGCGCTAGTGTGTGCATTAGGGTTTCTACATATTGTTTACCTTCTAGCTTATGCCGCATGCTTTCTAGCGCGCGGCCGAGTTCACCGATCTCGTTATTGCCGAGTTTTGGTAAGCTGACTTTATCGTCACGCTCTACCGCTTGTGCGTAATTGTGTAACTTTTGCAATGAGCGATTCAGCCACCAAGAAAATCCTATGCCTATCATCAACGAGGCGAGCAAAATCCAAAAACTGCGCTGCAAGATTTTTTGCTGGCTACGTTCGATGAAAGGGCCGATAGTGGAAGTGGCTTTGGCGACCGTCAACACACCGATGATTTTTCTGGCTTGTCCGCTTTGGTTGTTATCAAGTATCGGTGCGGCGACATGCATGACCGAGCTGTTTTCATCGTTCGGGTCGGTGCGAGTGCTACGCGCACCATATTGACCGCGCAGCGTCAGATAGACGTCGTTCCAACGCGCATAACTTTTACCGACATCTTTTTGCTCGGTATCAAAAATCACAATCCCTTTGGCATCGGTAATATAGATGCGGTAATCAAGACTGGCTTTGCGGACGCCACTGATCTCGACATCGACACTGCGATCCGCATAATTTTGCATACGCTGTAGCAACGCCAGATGTTGGATGTCGCCATTCTTGACATCTTCTGCCACCAGTTGTGCGAGTAATTGCGCGGTATCGACCAAAGTATCTTCTAAAGTGGCACGCACGCCGGGGCGTACTTCGGCGACGAATACATTCAATACAAACCAGGCTGCCAAGCCTAGAATCAGGAAGTAACTCAGTAAAATTCTTAGGCCGATTTTCATAGCAGTGATTAAGCTAGCGTAATGCTATATCCCATGCCGCGATGGGTTTGAATGGGGTCGTCTTGATCATTAATCAGTTTGAGCTTGGCGCGAATTGATTTGATATGGGTATCGACCGTTCTATCCATGGTGTTGGCGGCATGCGTCCAAACCAAATCCATCAATTGCGCACGCGAGAACAATACATTCGG
>VFQS010001511.1_pt1 | contig 21179 bp, 22 predicted proteins | sample 3512361 | NCBI WGS metagenome assembly VFQS01 (sample SAMN10412375, study PRJNA504923) | tailings metagenome | isolation source: Relicate 1 Philex TSF3 active mining | place: Philippines
CTTTCGCCCGTATGAACAACTTCTCGTTCTGGTTGATGCCACCAGCTGCTTTGTTGTTGATCGGTGCGTTCGTTGTTCCAGGTGGCGCTACGGCAGCAGGCTGGACATTGTATGCACCATTGTCGACACAAATGGGTCCTGGTATGGATATGGCGATTTTTGCTGTTCATATCATGGGTGCTTCTTCCATCATGGGTTCGATCAACATCATCACCACCATCTTGAACATGCGCGCTCCTGGCATGACTTTGATGAAGATGCCAATGTTCTGCTGGACTTGGTTGATCACTGCGTATTTGTTGATTGCAGTTATGCCAGTGTTGGCAGGCGCAATTACCATGACTTTGACAGATCGTCATTTCGGTACTTCATTCTTTAATGCTGCTGGTGGTGGTGATCCAGTCATGTACCAACACATTTTCTGGTTCTTCGGTCACCCCGAGGTGTACATCATGATTTTGCCAGCGTTTGGTATCGTTTCTCAAATCATTCCAGCATTTGCACGTAAGCCTTTGTTTGGTTATGCGTCAATGGTATATGCAACTGCATCTATCGCGATTTTGTCTTTCATCGTTTGGGCGCATCATATGTTTACAACTGGTATGCCGGTCACCGCACAGTTGTTCTTCATGTACGCAACGATGTTGATCTCGATCCCAACAGGCGTGAAAGTGTTTAACTGGATTGCGACGATGTGGAAAGGTTCGATGACTTTCGAAACGCCTATGTTGTTTGCGGTTGGTTTCATTTTCGTATTTACGATGGGTGGCTTTACTGGTTTGATTTTGGCGGTTACTCCAATCGATATTCAGTTGCAAGATACTTACTATGTTGTGGCGCATTTCCACTATGTTTTGGTAGCGGGTTCTTTGTTTGCTTTATTCGCTGGTTACTACTACTGGGGACCAAAGTGGACAGGTTTCATGTACAACGAAACACGCGGTAAGATCCATTTCTGGATGTCTTTAATTACTTTCAACATCACCTTCTTCCCAATGCATTTCTTGGGTCTGGCAGGTATGCCACGTCGTTATGCTGACTATCCAGCGCAATTTGCAGATTTCAATTTGATCGCTTCTGTTGGTGCCTTTGGTTTTGGTTTGATGCAGGTTTACTTCATTTTGTTCGTGGTGATTCCATCGATCAAAGGTGGCAAGCCAGCTGACGCAAAACCATGGGAAGGTGCAGAAGGTTTGGAATGGACAGTACCAAGTCCAGCGCCTTTCCATACCTTTGAAGAACCACCAGTCGTTAAGTAAATAATGGAATGCAGCCCCAACTTAGATTGGGGCTGTTTGAAAAATGAAAAACCAAAATAAAAGTAATCTGAAAACTGCTTTGATACTTGCGTCAGTAGTTTTAGTGTTTTTTATTGGCGTGTTCGCAAAACAGACTTTCTTGCGTTAAGACTACATCGGAATTTGCATGTCTGAAGATTTGAAGCAAAGCGTTTCGAAAGAAACGAACGAAGATCAGGTTGTGACTAAGAAATTGAATTTCTTGATGTTGAAGAAATTAGTGGTCATTGCAATCGTGATGTTTGGTTTTGGCTATGCTCTGATTCCGATTTATAAGCAGATTTGTGAGATCACTGGCATCAATATTTTGACGCCAAAAGATATTTCTGCTGATGCGGTTGTCAATTCGCAAGTCGATAAAAGTCGCTTAATCACCATTGAATTTGATGCAAATACGCAAGGGCCTTGGCGTTTTCGTCCAACGGTTTCTAGTTTGCAAGTGCATCCAGGTGAAATGGCACAAGTCGTTTACGAAGTTGTGAATAAGCAGTCTTATAAGATGGATGCGCAAGCAATCCCAAGTTACGCGCCGCAACAAGCAGCAAACTTCTTCAAGAAAATGGAGTGTTTTTGTTTTCAGCAGCAAACTTTAGAAGCAAATGAAGCACGCCAAATGCCAGTTTCGTTTTTTATTGACCCTGCGTTGCCGAAAGAAGTAAAGACGATTACTTTGTCTTATACGTTTTTTGAAGTTGGTTTAAAGCCTACTGCTGACAAAACAGGATCATAATATTTGGTCTAGTCGATCTAAAATAGATCAAATAAAGGTGTGCAAATATGGATGACTTGAAGCAAGCAACAAAACGTAAGGCATCATTTTTAGCAACAATGAAAGCGGTGTTGTGGTCTTTTTTTGGGATACGTAAAAAGAGCGCTTATGAACAGGATGCAGCACAGTTAAATCCCGTTCATGTGATTATTGCAGGATTGATAGGCGCGGCTATTTTTATCACGATCTTGGTTTTTATCGTGAAGCAAGTCGTTGCAAAGTAAAGAAATTAGTTAATATTAGTCAATAATTCAGTTTAGAAAATTGTATCGGGAGATGGAAATGAGTTCTCACAACGCTAACGCACCTTACTACTTCGTGCCTGGGCTTTCACAGTGGCCAGTCTTGGGTGCTACTACTTTGTTGTTAACGATGATAGGCGCATCCGCATGGGTGAATGGTGTGACTTGGGGTGCCTATTTGAATATGGCAGGCATCTTTTTGACCTTGGTCGTACTTTATAAATGGTTTGGCGATGCGATTGCTGAATCTGAAGGCGGAAAATACAGCGCACGTATTGACGTATCTTTCCGTTGGAGTATGAGTTGGTTTATCTTTTCTGAAGTGATGTTCTTCGGTGCATTCTTCGGTGCTTTGTTTTATGCACGTAGTATTACGATGCCATGGTTAGCCGATTTGGATCACAAAGTATTGTGGCCAGATTTCTCTGCACAATGGGGTGGTGTTGGTCCAGCAGGAACTGTAGAAGCATTTAAGACTATGGGACCATTTCCAATCCCAACGATTAATACGGCTTTGTTGTTAGCATCTGGCGTGACTTTGACGATTTCACATCACGCGATTCGTGAAGGCGTGCGCGCAAAAGCAGCGTTCTGGTTGTTCGCAACAATTTTGTTGGGTGCTGTTTTCATGGGCTTCCAAGTTTATGAATATATGCATGCTTACAATGATTTGAATTTGAAATTGACATCAGGTATTTACGGTTCGACTTTCTTCATGTTGACTGGTTTCCATGGTTTCCATGTCACGATGGGTGCGATTATGTTGTCAGTCGTCCTGTATCGTTTGATGAAAGGCCACTTTACTGCCGAAAATCATTTCGCGTTTGAAGGCGCAGCTTGGTACTGGCACTTTGTTGACGTTGTTTGGCTGGGCTTGTACGTTGTTGTGTACTGGTTGTAAGCGCCAGAAGTTAGCTATTTAGTTGAAGAAAAAGCCGCACTCAGTGCGGCTTTTTCTCATTTATTGGCATCCTTGATGTCACTTAGTGGTAAATCAACGTATCCCTGTTGGTTGTATTAAGCCGTAGTGATTGGCGATTAAAATCAAGATGAATAAGCTAACAGAGAAGCCAACCCGAAAAGCTAAAGCTCTGACAGTTCGATTACTCCTTCCCTTATCTTTCATGAGATAAACTAAAGCAGAGGCTAAGCTAAATAGAATGAGTACAAAGGCGAGTGCAACCAGAATTTTCATGTTAATCACTTTTTTCGCAAAAGAGCTATTGTAATGCTTAAGTCGAAGTTGATTCGTATATTACCCCTGCTTGCAACGGCAATCGTGTGTGCTATCGGTATTTCATTGGGAAATTGGCAAACACGAAGAGCAGAAGAAAAAGACGCAATTGCTACACTGATTCAAGCGCAGTTACAGCAAGCTCCGAAAGTGCTTGTGCAGGCAGCAGATTTTGATCAGTTAAAGGCATTTCAAAAAGTGAAATTGCGCGGTCAATTCGTAAGAGATTGGCCACTCTATTTAGATAATCGTCCTCAGTACGGCGTCGCCGGATTCTATGTGCTTATGCCGTTTAAGATCGAGGGCAGTGATCGCTACGTTTTGGTGGCACGCGGTTGGCTTCAACGCAATCCAGTAGAACGGACTAAAATACCGCCTTTGTTAACGGATAATGGCCTTATCGAAATTGAAGGCGTCGTGCGAGATCAACTAGATCGCACCATGCAGCTCGGTAAATCTGAAACTTTAAAGCCAGGAAGTATAGTCCAGCACCTTCCTTTGGATGAGCTCAGCAAATTAACTGGCTTTTCCATTTTTGATAAAGTGTTAGAGCAGACTTCGAACGCGAGCGACAGTTTGGTGCGTGATTGGCCTAAGCCTTCGGCTGGTGCAGACAAACATCGAGCTTATGCATTTCAATGGTATGGCTTAGCCTTGATGGCGGCTATCTTTTTTGTAGTTACAGGAATTCGTCGTGGAAAAAATAGAAAATAAAAAAACTGCAGGGCGTTGGAAATTGTTGGCAGTGTTGGCAGTATGCGCCTCACCTTTGATCGCCTCTTATTTTACTTATTACGTCATTAAACCAGGTCCCAAAAATAACTACGGCACCTTAATTGATCCGCGTCAGTATCCTATGCCGTCTTTGAACCTGGTTGATCAAGATGGCAAAGTTACGGAGCTAAGTAGCTTAAAAGGTAAGTGGTTAATGCTGCAAATCGACGAGGCGAGTTGTGCCGAAGCCTGTCAACGCAAATTACTCGAAATGCGCCAATTGCGATTAGCGCAAGGGAAGGGAATGGATCGCATTGAACGAGTGTGGTTAATTACCGATTCGCAGGCTGTGCCGGAACAATTAAAGCCCGGTATTGCTGGCACACATATGTTGCGTGGGGATAAAAACAAATTGGAGAAATGGCTACCAACAGAGAATGGCACTAGCTTGCAAGATCATATCTATTTGGTTGATCCATTGGGCAATCTGATGATGCGTTATCCCAAAGATGCAGATCCCAACAAGATCAAAAAAGACTTGATCAAATTATTGAAAGCCTCGGCGATAGGTTGAACTAAACATGCTGATTCAACTTGCTATTATCGGAATATTGTTCGCGGTGATTCCGCTGGCAGTGGTGCTGTTTTCTAAAGAACAGAATAAATACAAGAAGCTGATCGCAGTTACCTTGTTTTTGACCTTTGATCTCATTATTTTTGGTGCTTTTACGCGTTTAACTGACTCTGGCTTAGGTTGCCCAGATTGGCCTGGGTGTTACGGAGAGGCCAATCCTTTCCAAGCACATAGTGAGATTAAAGCGGCTGAAAGCCTATTGCCCACCGGACCAGTCACAGTTGCGAAAGCATGGGTAGAGATGATACATCGCTATCTTGCGATGAGCGTTGGATTCTTGATTATGCTGCAAATGGGGATTGCTTGGTGGAAGCGTAAGACGCGTCCTTTTTCACCATGGTTGGCGACCAGCTTATTTGTTTTAGTCGGCATTCAAGGTGCTTTCGGCGCCTGGACAGTCACCATGAAGTTGCAGCCGATTATCGTGACGATACATTTGATTCTTGCCTTGATCATTTTGTCGCTGTTGGTCTGGGCATGGCAGCGCGAATCGCCGCGAACTACTACTAAATACTCTTTAAAACTCCGCAATTTATTACCGTTAGCCTTTATTGTTTTATTGATGCAAGTAGCACTTGGCGGCTGGGTGAGCACCAATTACGCGGCTTTAGCCTGCCATGACTATCCCTTATGCAATGGTGAAGTTGTGCCGCAACTTGATTTTGAACATGCCTACGTATTGTGGCGAGAATTGGGACGCACTGGAAGTGGTGACTTTCTGCCATTTTCTGCATTGATTACGATTCATTGGGTACATCGAACCTTTGCTTGGGTGGTGTTTGCTTTGTTAGCTTATGTCGCCTATCTCGGTAGAAAACATGCCGATACCAAAACCTTATCAAACGGTGTTTTGGCGGTTTTGCTGATGCAATTGATAACAGGTGTAGCGACAATTTACTTTTCTTGGCCTTTGGCTATCGCTGTTTTGCATAATGCGGGTGCGGCGCTGCTTGTGCTGCTGTTGAGCATGTTAAACTATCGGGTTCGCTCCAGCGTTGCTAATGAATCCTAATTGCCTCCAATGACAACTCAAAGTACCTTGTTAAATCGTTTTTCTCAATACGTGGCACTAACTAAGCCACGAGTAACGCAGTTGGCCGTTTTTTGTGCGGTAATTGGCATGTTCTTGGCGACACCTAGCTTGCCAGACTGGCGCATCGTGCTTGCCGCCACAATTGGGATTTGGTTATTGGCAGGTGCCGCTTTTGCGGTGAATTGCTTGGTTGAACGCGAGATTGATGCACGTATGGCACGCACTGCGCGTCGCCCAAGTGCGCAAGGCGAGATGAGCACCAAACAGATCTTGGCATTTTCGTTTTTGATTGGCGGTGCGGGCATGTGGATATTGTATGCCTTGGTCAATCCACTGACGATGTGGCTCACTTTCGTTACCTTTGTTGGTTACGCCGTAATCTATACAATTATCTTGAAGCCAGCTACACCGCAAAACATTGTCATCGGTGGCTTATCTGGGGCGATGCCGCCAGCCTTAGGTTGGGCAGCGATCGCCAACGAAGTGCCGATGCAAGCGTGGTTGTTAGTGCTGATCATTTTCGTATGGACCCCGCCACATTTTTGGGCGCTGGCGATGTATCGCCGCGATGATTACGCAAAATCTGGCTTGCCTATGCTGCCAATCACGCATGGACCTGAGTTCACACGTTTCCACATTTGGCTCTATACCATTGCCTTATTCGCGACTACTTTGCTGCCATATGCAGTCAAGATGAGTGGCATGATTTATTTGATCAGTGCAGTGATTTTGGGGATAGGGTTTTTATGGTACGCGTGGCGTATCTATCGTCACTATGATGATGTGTTGGCGCGTAAAACCTTTACGTTTTCCATCGTCTATCTCTCATTATTGTTTGCTGCATTGTTGGTCGATCATTACATTAAATTCTGATATGAAAACTCTTTCTATACGTTCTGTTTGGAGTCGAATTGCCTTCTTCGGTTTGGCGCTCGCGACTGGTTTGATACTGAGTGCATGCAGTAAACAGGAAGAAAAATTTTTAAATACAGATTTGACAGGACTTTCTTATGCAAAAGATTTTGCATTGATTGATCAAAATGGGCAGCCGCGCACCTTGGCTGATTTCAAAGGTAAAGCTGTCGTCTTATTCTTTGGTTATACCCAGTGTCCAGACGTTTGTCCGACAACGATGTTTGAAATGACTAAGGTGATGACGCAACTGGGGCCATTGGCCGAACGCGTGCAAGTTTTGTTTGTCACTGTAGATCCTGAGCGAGACACACAAGATTTGTTGGCAGCTTATGTTCCTAATTTTGATAAGCGTTTTTTAGGGCTTTATGGCAATGCGGAAGCAACCGCTAAAGTCGCAAAAGAATTTAAAGTCTTCTATCAAAAGAGCCCAGGCAAAACGCCAGAAAGTTATACGATGGATCATACTGCAGCGAGTTATGTATTTGATCCACAAGGTCGGATTCGTTTGTATATTCAATATGGACAAAAGCCTGAAGCGATTGTGCATGATTTGAAGCTTCTCTTGAAATAAAATAGTTGGTATTGAAGAAGCAGAAAAAACAAAAGGCACTCAATTGAGTGCCTTTTGTTTTATTAGATTTAGCTAAGAATTTAACTGAGCATAACAGAGCAAACTGAGCAGCTTGCGCCAGACAACTGCTTAAGTGTAATCGCTGAGGGCAGTTTTCATCTTCTTTAATGCCGCAGTTTCGATTTGGCGAATGCGTTCAGCAGACACGCCATATTCATCCGCTAATTCATGTAGAGTTGCGCCTGAGCCATCATCATTTTGCAACCAACGCGATTCGATGATGCGACGTGAACGTGGATCAAGTTTCGCTAACGCTGTTTCTAAGCCTTCACCTTGTAAGCGATCATATTGTTGTGCTTCGATCACATTGCTTGGCTCACCAGCGTCGGTTTTTAAATACGCGATTGGCGCGAATTTTTCGTCTTCATCATCGCTAGAGCCATCGAGTGCAACATCGCGACCTGATAGACGCATTTCCATCTCAATCACGTCTTCACGTTTGACATCGAGTTTGCTTGCTAAATGATCGATTTGAGAAGGCGTCATAGAATCCAAGCCTTCTTTATTTGAACGCAGATTGAAGAACAATTTACGCTGCGCTTTTGTTGTTGCTACTTTCACTAAGCGCCAGTTCTTCAAAATGTATTCATGCATTTCAGCCTTAATCCAATGCATCGCGTAAGAGACCAAACGCACGCCTTGGTCTGGATCGAAGCGTTTAACTGCTTTCATCAAGCCGATATTGCCTTCTTGGATTAAGTCGGCATGTGGTAAACCATAACCTAAATAGCCACGCGCAATGGAGACGACCAAACGTAAATGCGACATAACTAATTGTTGCGCAGCATTTAAGTCGTTATGTAATTTTAATTTAGTAGCAAGATTGGTTTCTTCTTCTTGCGTCAACATAGGTAAACGATTGACCGCAGAGATATAGGCATCAATATTGCCCAATGTACCGGTAAACCCCAGTGCTAAAGCGGTGCTATCCGAAGAACGCAAAATGCCTTGTGCTGATGTTTGTGTCATGTTTCCTCCTGATATCAAATCAGATTGTATCTTTAGAGCCGTACCAAAAATTTTTCTGGCACCTTCAAGTTCTAATATTAGCACTCAATTGGGATGAGTGCTAATAATCTGTTTGTTTTCTCAAATTTCAAGGGTTTTGCTGTAAAAAAATTAATTTCGGTGGAAATTATGGCAGCAGATTGATGGCTAAGACTGAAATTTCATCAAAAAGTTGCATTGCTGCATTATGGGCTGAGTGCCTTAAGCCGGAATTTTAGATAGTTGACGACGCACAGAGAGATAGGCGCCACACAAACCAAGTAGTTTGCTGATCAAAATTAAGCCTAGACTAGGCAGAAGGCCGAGTGGGCTTAAATGAAATTCTGATGCGTATAATTTTGCAAACTCAGCAATCGCTTGATTTAAGGGGTGCAATGAAAGTGCAACCAAGCCCAGGGCCAAACAACCAGCACACCTAACATCGCGCCGGTATAGTAATACGGTTTATGAATAAAACCATTAGTCGCCCCTAACATGCGGCTGACGCTGATTTCCGCTTGATGTGAGATGACTTGCAGGCGTGTTGCATTAAAAATCACGACGATAACAACTACCGCCAAAGTGCCTGCTAAAAAAAGCAAAGCCATTTGCAAGACCTGCAAAAGTGCCGCTAGGCGCTTGACCCAAGCTGAATCGACTTGCACCACATCGACGTGATCGAGACCTTGTAAGGCGCTGGTCAATTGTTCAACTTTAGCGCTATCTGCACTGGATAATGACAGGACAAACGCATCTGGTAGTGGATTGCCGCCCAAGGTGGCCAGAACTTCGGCAAGATTATTTGTACCTTCCATTGCGGCCAAAGCTTTGTCTTTCGGCACAAAGCGTAACTTTGCCGTGATTTGTAAATCTTTTAAAGTTTTTTTGATCGGCGCTTGCAATGCTGCGGCATCAGCACTTGCTAATTCTGGTTTCAGAAAAATGCTGACTTCGGGCTCGATTGATAGCTGCGATGCGACTGGACGAATATTTTCTAACACAGTTAAGCCAGCAATCGGTAAAGACAAGGCAATGGCGATCACCAATACATTGAATAAAAAATTACCCGGCGCTGCGCGTAAATGCGTAAGTGCACTGCGCATGGCATAGGCATGTTGACGGAACCAATTGGTCATAGTGAATATGTATCCTTGAAGTCTGACTTAAGCGGCAACAACGGACTCAACTGCGGAAGTCCAAGAGTCGGTAACTTCGCCCTTGCTTAAATAAATGACGCGATTCGCTTGCTCTAAAAACTGTTCATCGTGGCTGGAGATAATACAAGTCACACCAGAGCGTTGAAATGCCTTTAAGGCATTGATGACGATGATGGCATTATCACGATCTAAATATGCGGTTGGCTCATCGGCCAAGATGATTTTGGGACGATTGACGATCGCGCGCGCAATAGCGACGCGTTGTTGCTCACCGCCAGACAAAGCGAGAGGAGAGGCATGTGCTTTATCGAGAATATTCAGACGATCTAAAGCCGCGCGCGCACGTGTTTCCGCCTCTGTCGTTGACTCACCGACCACTATCATCGGCAACATCACATTGGCTAAAACACTGCGATCTAATAGCAAACCTTGACCCTGCAAAATAAGTCCTAATTTACGACGCAAATAAGGCAGGCTGCTAGCTTTTAATTGCCCCAAATTTTGACCATTCATCAACACCGTGCCGCTGCTAGGTTTTTCTAAACCAGCGATCATGCGCAATAGCGTTGATTTGCCAGCACCGGATGGTCCCGCTAAGAAAACTAGTTCGCCATCACCGATAGTTAAGGATACGTCTCTTAGGGCATAGATGTCGTTGCCAAAGGCTTTACTGACATGTTGGAATTCAATCATCGTGAACTTTCCTTCGTCGTATTTTTGGCGGTATTACTGTAATAGCGCGTCAACAAATTCTTGTGCGTTGAAGGCTTGTAAATCTTCAATTTGTTCGCCGACGCCAATAAAGTACACAGGAATAGGGCGGGTTTTTGCAATCGCAGCTAGCACGCCGCCTTTGGCTGTACCATCGAGCTTGGTGATGATTAGACCTGTTAATTGCAAGGCGTCGTCGAATGCTTTAACTTGAGTTAGTGCATTTTGGCCAGTGTTGCCATCAATCACCAAGACGACTTCTTGTGGTGCACCATCCATACCTTTGCCAATCACACGTTTGATTTTTTTGAGTTCTTCCATCAAGTGTAATTGGGTTGGTAGTCGACCAGCGGTATCAACCATCGCAACGTTGGTACCGCGTGCTTTGGCAGAAGCAACAGCGTCGAATGCAACTGCTGCTGGATCGCCAGACTCTTGCGCAATCACCGTAATATTATTGCGTTCACCCCAGACCATTAACTGTTCGCGAGCGGCGGCGCGGAAAGTATCACCCGCCGCCAAGACCACCGATTGATTGTGTGCATGCATGTGCTTGGCGAGTTTGCCTATGGTGGTGGTTTTCCCTGCGCCATTCACACCAGCGATCATCATGACCAAAGGCTGATAACGACCTAGTTCGAAAGGTTTTTGCAAAGGTTTTAGTAGGTCGAGTAACAATACTTTCAGTGCGGCTTTGACTTGCTCAGCTTCAGTTAATTTCTCTTCTTTGACTTTGCGCTTTAAATTGTCGAGTAGATGCATGGTCGCTTCAACACCTGCATCCGCAGTGAGTAAAGCGGCTTCTAATTCGTCATACAAATCATCGTCAATCTTAGCGCCAACAAATAGCGTGGTTAAACTGGATGACGTTTTGGCTAAACCTTGTTTTAGGCGCGCAATCCAAGACAGTTTGGCAGGCGTGCTTTCTGGTTTGTCTTCTGCTTTTGTTTCAACTGGAGCTTCGGCTTGAACTTCAATTTGAGCTGTCGCAGTAGCGGACTCGATCTGGCCGCTCTGATGTGTGGTAATTGGGGTGTCGGGAGCCGCTGGAGTTGCAACGACTTCAGGTGTTTTTTTTCTAAAAAAGCTAAACATTGATGAACTTGTACTCAAAAATAGTGTTGAGAGATTTCGCAAAGACTGGAGTGCCGGCTAAGACAATTCTGTGAAGTCGGATGTCGATCATCGGAGAAATGCAAAGCGTGTGCGAAAAACCTTTAGAATGCTGCCATTCTAACAGAGCCTAACCGCGATTTTTCGCCACCCGCTATGAATCACATCAAGAAACGCCACAATCCAAGCGCATCATCAAGCAAGCCAGCCAAGCATGCCAAAGCAAGTCATCAAGTCCGCATCATTGGTGGCGAGTGGAAACGTACGCCTTTGACTGTGGTTGATGGCGAGGGTTTACGACCGACACCTGATCGCGTGAGAGAAACGCTGTTTAATTGGTTAAATCATGTGTGGGATGGTCAATGGCAGCAATTGTCATGTTTAGATGTTTTTGCAGGTAGTGGTGCGTTGGGATTTGAGGCTGCTAGTCGTGGCGCAAAAAAAGTGACTATGTTTGAGGCTTTTCCTGCGGCATTTGCCCAACTACAGCAGGTCAAGGAAAAACTCAAAGCGGATCAAATTCATTTGCATCGTGGTGATGCGTTGGTATTGTTAAAAAGCTTAATTGCTAAAACCGACAAGTTCGAAGTGATTTTTCTTGATCCGCCATTCAATTTGGGTTTCTTGGAAAAAGTGTTGCCGCTATGCGTAGATTTGTTGGCGCCAAATGGCGTTTTGTATGTGGAATCGGAGCAAGCCTTCGCAAGCTTGGCTACAACGCAGACGATGAGGTGGCAAGTGCTGAGAGAAGATAAAGCGGGGAGTGTGTACTTTCATTTGTTGCAACGCAACACGGATTCCGGTGAAGCCGCTTAAAATCTGGGATAATGCCCGTCTAAAATAATCGCTAAGTCGCGTTTTACCAAGTGAACTTAGTAAAAATAATATCGCAAACATCACCACACCAAGGGAATCGTTATGGTCACAGCCGTTTATCCAGGAACATTTGATCCGCTGACCCGCGGACATGAAGACTTAGTGCGTCGTGCCTCTGGCTTGTTCGACACACTGATCGTCGGTGTGGCAGATAGTAAAAATAAAAAACCTTTCTTTTCCTTAGAAGAGCGCCTGAGTATTGCCAATGAAGTGCTAGGGCATTATCCGAATGTGCGGGTTGAGAGTTTTTCTGGCTTATTGAAAGATTTTGTCCGTAAGAACGACGCTCGTGTGATCGTGCGTGGCTTGCGTGCGGTGTCTGATTTTGAATATGAGTTTCAAATGGCGGGTATGAATCGCTATCTATTACCCGATGTCGAAACGATGTTTTTAACGCCATCTGACCAATATCAATTTATTTCTGGCACCATCGTGCGTGAGATTGCGCAATTTGGTGGTGACGTTTCAAAATTTGTGTTTCCTTCGGTCGACGCTTGGCTGAAGAAAAAAATCGCTGAACAAGGTAAATAAAAAACCTCGTTCAGCGATTTATTTAGTAAATCGTTTTATGTGTAGTTTCTCAGCAATAAAGTAATCAAGTAACGAAGATCAATATGGCACTATTAATTACCGACGATTGCATCAATTGTGATGTGTGTGAACCTGAATGCCCGAACGAAGCGATTTACATGGGTCCAGAGATTTACGAAATTGATCCGAATAAATGCACGGAATGTGTTGGTCATTACGATGAGCCACAATGTCAGCAAGTTTGCCCAGTTAGCTGTATTCCATTTAATCCAGCGTGGCGCGAGACCAAAGAGCAATTGATGGCGAAGTACGAAGCCTTGCAAGCTGCGGCTAAAAAACACTAATCTTCTACCGCTTCTCGAACACAATTTCTTCCTTGTTCTTTTGCTTCATAAAGCGCGCGATCTGCTCGTAACAAGAGGGATTGCGCCGCATTCTCGATCTCTCCTAAATTATGATCTTCAGATAGGCTGGCGATGCCGATTGATAAGGTGACGTCGCACAGCCCGGTCATACTCAGAAGGAAACTCTTGTCCGCGATACTTCTGCGTATGCGCTCGGCAACATGACGCGCATTCTCGCGGTTGGTGTTGACCAATAGAACGACAAATTCTTCACCGCCAAAACGACCGATGGTGTCACTCAGCCGCAGTTCTGCTTTAATCCGTTTCGCTGCTTCTTTAAGGACTTCATCACCACCTTGATGACCATGAATGTCGTTGATCTTTTTAAAGTGATCGATGTCCAAATACATGCATGCGATGCCGTAATGTTGACGACGCGCGCGTGCAATCTCTTCTAACATACGTTGCTCCACACAACGCCGATTGCTGACATTGGTTAATGCATCAGTGAGACCGATTTGCGTTAGACGTTCGCTGTTGATCACATTTTCTAAGCAAATCGCAATAATCGAGCCGAGGCGTTCGATAAAATCTGTACCCATGTCAGCAGTAAAGCGTTCGCTATCTTTGCTACCTAAATTTAAACAGCCTAATAATTTGGTTTGTCGAATCAAGGGAATAATCGCGACGCTTTTCGGCATCTCAAAGCAGGGCGCGAACAAACTGTGGTGTTGCTCAGCATCGTAGGCGCTTACGACTGATTTGCGTAAAGGCTTACCGCCGAGTTGTAGGTCGCTCTCAGAATTAGCGAACAACAGAAAAGGGAATTCGTTACGATCAATTTTTAGATCAGCCAACATCTCTTGCAAATTATGTTGGGTATTGACTAGGCATAATGTGACTTGATCAAGTTCGCATATCGACGCTAATGTAACGAAGATGTGTTGAATCAATTCACGAAAACTATGCGCACCAATTAGTTGCAGATCGAGTGTTTGATGACGATTTAAGATGTTCTGATTGTGACGCGCTTCGTTGATGAAGTCTTGTAACTGAGCACGCATTAGCATCATTTCTCGATGCGTAGGATCGCTGGCATGGCTGGTGCTAGGAGTAAGTGACTTGTCCATAAATTTCTCGCGTACAGATGTATCAATCAAGGCGGTCTACATCAATGCTATAACTGTATCATGTGCTTGGATATGCTGGAATCAACTTACACTTTTTAACATACGAGCGACATGCATACGATTTCGTGGCATGCAATATGTCGTCCTAATACTACATAGTTTCCGCATGGCATAAGTGAAGTTGCTTGCTACCAATTGGGCTTAGCTGAAGCTACTTTACAAAATTCTTTTGCGATTTTTTTTCTGCGCTTCAATAATACTTCTCCTTCTAACTCGTCTGTCTTGATCTATGAGATTCTCGTTTCGAACTCTGTTGATATTGTTGTGTTGCTCGTTCTCATTTGCATCGATCTCATTTGCGCAGGAACAAGGCGAGGCGCCTCCGCCACAAGAGAAATCTGATGATGGCGTAACGCAAACGGTAGAGGTAACGAATGCCAAAAATCCCGATTGGAAATCTTATCGTGTCATGCTGAAGGGTGTTGACGCGTTCGAGAAATTTCATGCGCGCGCGCCGCAAGCAACACATAAATTTATTTTGAAACCGCGTCGCGCTGAAGTTGAATTGCGTGGGGTGAGTTTGCGTTTATCGACAGATACATTCTCTCGTCCCATTTCAATTGCCGAAGATGGTAGCTTTAGTTTGCCTATCGATTCGCAGGCAAAAGAGCAAAACGCTGAGTTAATGATTAATCGAAAAAAAGATATGTTCCGCTGGTGGCCTTTGGTACGTAGTCCAACAGTGTTGGTGAATCAACGCCGTCTTGGCGATTTGCGTTTGGAGTGCGAAATGTTTTGGGCAATCTATTACGATGACTTGCCTTTTATAGCGAGAAATTTCGTACGTGCTTTAGGTGGTCCTTGCAATACCAAGAAAGTGAGCTTTAGTTTTCCGGCTGAATTTATGGGCTTGAAGGAAGCAACGCTGATCGAAGGTGATCGTCGTCAATCGCTTCCTGTCGATTTATTAAAATCGAGTTACTCATTAAGCTTGTTCAATAATGCTTATTCGGATGATGCGGTGATTGAGTTGGTTTATGAAGATAGCAAAGCTGAAGCGAGTGAATCGCGTAAGCGCAATTTTAATGGCCTAAGTGTCGCGGTGGGGTTGTAGAAGTTGGATCACCTAATCGCACATTGAGAGTAGAGAGCATAAAAAAATCCCACGCTCCGTTTAGTTTGGTACGTGGGATTTTTTATTCGCCCAACACTGGATGCATTGGCGTGTTGAGTAAAAATGCGGTTTAGACGTTAAGCTGTAAATGGTGATATAACTCACTGAATTATAAAGGTTAATTCAATTAATTATTAAATTGTACTCGTTTTTGTACTCGTATTTTAAGGCTGTGGTTTTTCTTGACGGTTAAATTTAGGTAAATCAACAGAGTTATCTGAAATTTATGTAACAACGGTATTCGACGAATCTTGAGGCGTATCCTTGTCAAAGGCCCATGTGGGAACCTCTTTATTTAACAACTCCTCCCTGTTGGCTAGGAATAAGTGTTTTTCTTTAGGGTTCATAGTTGCATTTGGGGTGGTGTCAATATGCCAGTGTCTCAAGAAATAGGGGACCAAACAGGGTTTCAGTAAAATATCCTTTGAGACTGATTCGATATCATAATCTAATCGAATTGTTTCCGGATGCTCAGCTTTTGGATGGGGAATTAGTGAAAGTAAAACTTCGGTTGTCCATTGCGTATCCTCTTTCTGAATGCTTTCGACCTCTGCGCATTCAGTTACCTTTTCGAATCGCGCAAGATTGTAGTCAAAGTAGTCCTGTTTATCATGTGAATAACATCGTATGTGCCACCGCAATCCATCGTGTACGAGTGCTACAGGAGAAAGTTGCCTAGTTGCTTTGCCCGTACTCATGGAAACATATTCCGCTGATATCATTTTCTTGCAATACATTGCTCGCGTAATGGCCGCAGCGGTAGCGACTGGCACCTTTCTTTTAATCGAAAACTGAACGCTGCTTTCAAGTTTTTTTGCATGACCAGGATCAAGAGCAATCGCTCTCTCTCCCGCGAGTGAGTATAGTGATTGATCTACTGAATGGTCAAAACAAGGTGTTCCACCTGCATAAATGTAGGATCGCTTCCTAAGATCATACTCAAGCATGTTGGACGAAATTTCTGAGTACAAGGATAAATCCTTAGTCGCTGCTGGGTCGCTTATCCCGAACCTAGTAACTAGGTCTTTACGGGTAACCTGACCAGTGAAGTAAGCTAGAAAATCTATGTAAAAAAGGCGTTCTCGCTGAATGTCGCGATGTGATTCCATAAATTGTACCTCCAGTAACCGTATATTATACAACGGCGAGGCATTTGCAAATATTATTACCTACTAATTTATAAAACCAGATAATTTTTATTGTGCTCATATATTTTATGTGTTAAGATTTAAATAATCGGCGAATTGTAAACGTGATTTTCAGGGGAGATTTTTCTCTTGATGAGTTAATTGTGACGCTTGAAAGCAATTCGGGATGATGAATAAAGTTTGCATAGTGCCAGAGAATCTAATTGGCCTACGTGAGCTGAGTATCGAGAATGTGACAAGAGGTGTTTAGGCACGTCATGTCAATTGGATTTGAATCTTCAGTATTGAAGGTTCAAGTAGGTGGGGATCACGTGAGTAGCGCTAACTACTCACGCGAAAAACGGCCTCTTTCGAAACCGTTGCACTTGTACAGCAGCGAGTATCATGGAATTTGACACATCCGTCAAGGAGTTGTGTTGTGTTCAAGGCCGTCCTCTTTTAGTAAAGCTCATCTTTTATAAGGAATATATATGAGCAATGAACTGAAACAGGGCACGGATGTGTCTTCTAATGAACCAACTACATCAACAGAAAACCAGAAATCTGGATTTCATATTGATGTTGCCAATGAAACACTGAACTATCGTTCAGTTCCTATCAATGACGCTACACCAACGGGAAAGCAACTCGCTTTAGCAGCTGGATACCGTCAAAACCAAGAGTGTGTTGTGTTGCAAGTTTTATCTGACGGTGAACTGGAAGATATTCGACCAGACGAAGTCGTGCAACTTGAAAAGCACAATAACCGTTTTGTAATCGTTGAAAGTGATCGGACTTATCGCTTCGCTATTGACGGAGCAAGATTTGAATGGCCGTGCAGGGTTGTTTCTGGTGGGCTAATCAGAAAACTTGGAAATATTGTCGATAATCGTGCAATTTATTTTGAACGGCAAGATGAACCTGACCTCTTGATCGATAAGCATGCTCTCATCGATTTAGATGCACCAGGCACGGAAGCTTTCTACAGCAAAAAGCTGACCTGGAAACTCAATGTGCAGGGTGCAATTATCGAAGTGGATACGCCGACTATTGTGGTTCGTCTCGCACTGGAGCTTGCTGGTTTTGACCCTGATAAGAGCTGGCAAATTTTTTTGCTTGTTCAGGATCATCCCAAACAAGAAGTCAATTTGCAGACTGTCATCGACTTGACACAGCCAGGTATTGAGAAATTACGATTAACCCCTAGGGAGGTCAATAATGGTGAGGCGCCACAAATTTACCGTAGAGAATTCTCGCTACTGCCAGTAGACGAAATTTTCCTTCAAAAGTCAGGCCTGAAATGGGAAACGTTTGCTGAACAGGATCGGCGCTGGTTGATGATTTTTGACTTTCCAATTCCAAGTGGTTACAACGTTGGAAAAGCGACGCTCTTGCTTGAAATACCGTTGCCGTACCCTGCAGCACAGATTGATATGTTTTACACATATCCGCCTCTGTCCTTGCAATCGGGGCGCGCAATTGACTGTACTCAAGTCCGTGCCAATGTCAATGGTATTGAATACCATGGATGGTCAAGACATCGTGGTGGTAGTTCCCCTTGGGATCCGAACACGGATAATGTGATCACGCACTTGGCATTGGTTGAATCTTCTATTGCAAAGGAAATCAACCAATGAACCCGAAGACGACGCTAGCATTACCGGCGTCGTTGCATACTGTCATCTGGGAACATCTGTTTCCAGGTGATGGTATGGAAGCGGCTGCCATATTAATTTGTGCGAGAACTCCTGGGAGTAGAACAAAACTACTTGCTCACGACTATATTCTTATCCCTTATGAACAATGCTCCAGAGAAGCGGATAGCCTTACATGGCCAGGTTTGTATATCGAAGATGCGATTGACAAAGCGCAAAAAGAAAACGCAAGCATAATTCTGATCCATTCGCATCCCGGCGGATTGTTTGATTTTTCGCAGGCAGATGATCTCAGTGATAGAGACACGATACCTGCCTTGCAAAATGGCATTGATACCGTTCATGGATCTGCAATTATGACACCCAACGGGGCAATTTTGGCTCGTTTTTACGATAGTAGAATGCGCAGTAATCTGTTAGACCTAGTTACTGTTGCGGGTGACAACATACAGTATTGGTGGAGTGCAAGGCCAGAACATAAGGTAGGCAAAAGACCAATCGCATTTACATGTGAAATGACTGCCGAACTCGGACTGTTAACCGCATGCGTAGTTGGCGTTTCTGGCACAGGTTCACTTGTTGCTGAGCAAGTGGCAAGGCTGGGATTTGGAAAAGTCATATTAATTGACTTTGACATTGCTGAACAAAAAAACTTGAATCGCATCTTAAACTCGACCAGAAGCGATGCCGATTCTGGCAGACTGAAAGTTGAACTTTTTGCCGAAGCTATCACTTCATATCGAGGTGAGGGGGTTGCATTCGCGGTTCCATTGAATATTGCCAAACGCGAGGCCGTTATTGCAGCGTCAGAAAGTGACGTTGTATTCTCTTGCGTTGATACGCTTGCTGCACGGCATATTGCGGACTTGATTTGTGCTTCATGTCTAATTCCGTTGTTTGACGTTGGTGTTGTTATTCCAACGAGAAACACAAAGGATAGTTTCGCAATCGCTGATGTATATGGACGCACAGACTATGTGTACCCAGGCGGTTCGACTTTGGGTGATAGGGGAGTATACAACCCAAATACTCTTGCAGAGGAATACTTGCGTAACGCATCACCAACGTCATATCAAGATCAATTAAACGTGGGGTATATGAAAGGAGTATTAGAAGAAGCACCTGCAGTCATCTCATTAAACATGCAAGCTGCCTCTAAGTGTGTAATGGAGTTTATTGCGCGAGCATATCCATTTCGTCATGATGAAAATGAACGATATGCTAGGCATTTGTTTAGCCTGGCAGCATGTGAAATCGAGTATTTGGCAGAAAGTGCATTTAATAAATGCGGTAATCCGGTTTTGGGGAAAGGGTCTCAGGAGCCGCTCCTGGGTCTTCCAATGCTTGCTCTGCCACGACAAGGAGTCAAAGCATGAGCCTCATCTCTTACATCTGGCGAACGCTCGACAGGCTCTTTCCTGCTCGTAAATTGATCATCATTGCAGGTGACAGCTTGCCTACGCATCTGCCTTTCAGAAACGTAATCCTTGCACGTGACGGCAATGAAGACTGGTGTGTCGGCATGTCGTGCCCTTGTGGGTGTGGGCACAAAATTGAATTGTTAGTGATTAAAGAGGCGAAACCTCGATGGGATATAACGATTGATAAAAACGGATGTCCTTCTCTCTTGCCATCTGTCTGGTTACAAAAAGGTTGTCGGTCCCATTTTTGGTTAAAGAATGGGCGAATCATTTGGTGTCCATAGCAGGGACTTCTTAAGCAATTCAACAGCAACAAGTTGAATTGCTTGGCAGTTTGTTCTCGTTCATCCTCAAATTGAGGGGTGTCCATTTTTCAAAATGGATCGCATTTGTCTTTAACCATTTAATTGATTGAGGTTCAAAAATGACTTCTCCACATTCAATAAAATATCCAGAGCCAACTGATTGGCAGTTATTTGAAAAGTTATCCAGGGCGCTACTAAGCGAAATATATTCGAGGCAATTTCAGCGCTGGGGACGTGGCGGACAGCGCCAAGATGGTATCGATGCATATATGCTTGAGAAAGATGGTACTGCAATCGCCTTCCAGTGCAAAGGCAGGAGTGCCGGAAAATTAAATATACTTACAGCGAGCGACGTCGACAAAGCTATCGAAAGCATTGCAACCTTTAAGTACCAGATAGATGAATTGATCATCCTAACGACCGCAATGGATGATGTCGTTCTACATCAGAAAGTTGCTGAAATTAGCGCAAAGCGCATCGAAGAAGGAAACTGCCGTGTGTCTGTTTGGGGTTGGAAGACTATATGCGATCATATAGGTGAGCATGAACGAATTCAACGTGATTTCTTTGGACATTGGTTTCAACGTACGTCGAATAAGCAATGGTTTGCTCGTATTGCCGCATTTGGTCTGGTAAGCGCCCTAAGTATCGCGGGCACGACGCAATATCTCGAAGGAATGCGCTTGGCAGCAATGCGAAAAGGAAACTCTGTTACTGATTTGCAGCAATTCGTAAAATTGACTGATGATTTGTCCAATGAATATGAAAATTGTGACGCAGTACTACTAAAAAATACGTTTACATACGCTGTCGATCTTCGCCACTCTTGCACTGAACCGATTGCGAATCGATTAACTGTCATCGAGAAACAGATCGAAAAAGTTAGTGCGCTCCTTGACGCTGAAGCTTGGGGGGAGATAAACACGCATTCTAAATTGATGTTCAATGATTACCGCCAAGCATTAGTAGTTGCTGACTTGACTCAGAATTTTGAAGATCAAGTAATTGAGGACTTTAAAGAGTTCTGCCATAAGAATATCCCACATCCACCCCTGGCCGTTCGGCAGGAACGAGCGTATAAGGCTGGTCGTGATGCAGTAGATGCACAGCTTCACTTTTATTTTTTACTGAGAGATTTCATTCTGCCCGGCTTACAGTCGATGAAGGCACGAGCCTTG
>VFQS010001512.1_pt1 | contig 21175 bp, 19 predicted proteins | sample 3512361 | NCBI WGS metagenome assembly VFQS01 (sample SAMN10412375, study PRJNA504923) | tailings metagenome | isolation source: Relicate 1 Philex TSF3 active mining | place: Philippines
CCCCAGGCACTGTCGTTTAGAAAGCCACTCATTCGAACCAGAATACAGGTAGCCTTTTGGGCATGAGCGCCATCGATTTGAGCAAGAACCTGGTCGAACTAACCATGGATCTATGCAACCTTGAGTCGGTTTCAGGCTCAGAGAAGCAGCTGGCCGATGCCATTGAAAAGGCCCTAGCGCTTCCTCACCTAAGGGTGCTGAGAGACGGCAATGCAGTTGTTGCCAGCACCAATTCTGGCAAGCCTAGAGTTTTGATTGCCGGCCACATCGATACAGTTCCAGTTGCCAACAATCTTCCTTCTCAGCTTCATCACTTCGAGCGTGAACAGGTGATTGTGGGTCGAGGCAGTGTCGATATGAAGGGCGGGGTTGCGGTCATGCTCAAGCTGGCTAGCGAGCTGGTAAGCCCGCGCTATGACATCAGCTGGATTTTTTATGACAACGAAGAAGTAGATAGTTCAAAAAATGGCCTGGGCCGATTAGCCCAAAACCACCCTGAACTTCTAAAGGGCGAATTTGCAATTTTGTGTGAACCAACCTCAGCCTTAGTTGAAGGCGGTTGTAACGGAACCCTTCGGGCTCTGATTAGAACTAAAGGTGTAAAGGCCCACTCTGCTAGGCCATGGATGGGGGAGAACGCTATTCACAAAGCCACCCCAATCTTGCAAAAGTTGAGCGCCTTTGAGCCGCAGACAATTGCGGTTGATGGCCTGGAATATCGGGAGAGCCTGAATGCGGTCTCTATCAAGGCGGGAATTGCTGGCAACGTAATCCCAGACCTCTGTGAGGTTGAGATCAACTACCGGTTTGCTCCAAGCAAGAATGCGCAGGCTGCAAAGGCACAGATTGAAGAATTGTTTAGTGGTTTTGAAATTGAATTTGTCGATGTGGCAGAAGGGGCTCGCCCTGGCTTAGATACGGAACTAGCGAGACAGTTCCTGGCTGCCACTGCCACAACAGCGCGGCCGAAGTATGGCTGGACGGATGTGGCCCGCTTTTCTGCCCTGGGCATTCCAGCCATCAACTTTGGCCCGGGCGATCCCTCACTCGCTCATGCCGATAATGAGAATTTGCCAGTTGGCCACCTTTTTGATGTTGAAAAGGGCCTACGCAGCTGGCTTTCTGTCTAGGGTGGGTTGGCTAAGACAGCAGAATCTGGGATAATTGTGGTTTCGACAAACCCCAAGGAGAGCTATCTCATGGCAGCTATGAAGCCACGTACCGGTGATGGTCCGATGGAAGCCGAGCGCGAGCCCAGGGGTCTGATTGTGCTTCGGGTACCGCTGGAAGGCGGCGGCCGCTTAGTAGTGTCGGTAAACGAAGAAGAGGCCAAGCAGCTTCACAAAGTGCTGGCTGGGGTAATCAAGAAGTAGTTATCGCTTGTTGGCGATCAGTAGGCCATCGCCTACCAAAGAAACTGAAACCAAGAAATCTTCGCTGTCTGCTAGCGCCTGCGTGGCAGAGCGAATTCCAGATGTTTCTTCATCCCGCAGAGTTGGATTGGGCACCCTATCGCGCCAGAGGGCATGAGCGATCACTAGTGTCCCGCCTGGTTTCGTAAGTCCTATCGCCAAGGGCAAGACGGTTGTGAGATCAACCGGGTTCAAATCTAGGAAAACCAAATCATAGGCAGCCTCGGCCATATTGGCCAAAACAGATTGAGCCTTGCCTGAAATCACTCGAATTCTTGAGCTGGCAATTTCAGCTTTCTTGAAGTTTTCTCTTGCCGCTAGCTGATACTCCGGCTCTGAATCGATGGTGGTAAGAACTGAATCCGAGGATGCGGAAAGCAGCCACAGACCAGAAACTCCAGCTCCTGTGCCCACTTCGACAATCGACTTCGCTTTGCTGATACCGGCGATCACGGCTAATTGATTGCCAGTTGCCTCGGTAACTGACTCGACGCCTAACTCATTAGCACTGCGACGAGCAGCCCGAATCTCGGCGGGTTCGCTTGCGAAGTCTTCAGCGAACTTCCAGCTGGTTATCTTGTCAATCATCTTGGGCACCAGCTTAGGTTTGAAACGGGAAAAACCCAGGTATTCGAAGAGCTAAACTCTAGATATGTTTGGACTGAGTGCGGAGAAGCTGCTTCTGCTTGCCCTACTCGCTGTCCTTATCATCGGACCAGAACGCCTTCCCTATTACGCCAAGCAAATGGGCGAGTGGGTTAAAAAGGGAAAGCGCATGATTGACAATGCTCAGGTTCAAATGAAACAGGAGCTGGGTGACGGCTTTGAAGATCTGGACTGGAAGAAACTTGATCCAAGGCAGTATGACCCACGCAGAATTGTTCGAGAAGCACTGCTAGAAGAAAAGCGCAAGCCGACTGTGGCTGAAACTTTGAACAGGCCTAAGCCACCACAGCGACAACTAGAGCTGGGTGAAACCCCGCCATTCGATCTGGAATCGACCTAGAACTTACCCATCCACTTAGCCAGCTTCGTCATCAGCGGAGCCATCTTGCGATACTCCTTTGCTCGGCTGGGAAGTCCAATTGGCAACTTGTTTGCAACTCCAATGGTGCGGTTCTCTGTGAAGCGCAGTAAGCCACCAGGACCGCTTCTTCTGTTCATACCGCTCTGCTTCATGCCACCCATTGGCGCTGCCATCGTTGCCATGGATGCGCGGTAACCCTCATTGATGTTGACCGATCCTGCCATTAGCTGGGATGCAACTTCTAGCGCCTGCTTTGGATTGCCAACCACCGCAGCGTTTAGTCCATATTCAGTGGCGTTGGCAAGTTCGATCGCTTCATCCAGTGAGTCATAGCCAACCAGTGCAATCACTGGTCCGAAGACTTCTTTGTGCAGAATTTCTGCACCGTGCGGAATATCGGCCAACACAGTTGGCGCATAGAAGTTGGGGCCAATTTCTGGAAGTGCTCTACCACCGGTGACCAGGCGAGCGCCTTCTGATTGCGCTCGATCTACGAAGCCGGAAACTCGTTCTAACTGGGCCTTGGAGCTTAGGGCTCCCAGGTCAAAGTCGAACTGGTTTGAAGCGCCAACTTTGAGGCTCTCCACCTTGTCTTTCAGAATCGCTTCAAATTCATTTAGCGCATGGTTTGGCACGTAAAGTCTTTCAATTGAAACGCAGAGCTGACCGGCGTTGCCAAAAGCACTCGCTAGCGCCATTTCTGCCGCTTCTGCCAGGTTTGCCCCTGGCATCACAATCATCGGGTTTTTTCCGCCTAGCTCAAGCGAGTAACCGATTAGTCGACTCGCAGCTCGCTGCGCTACCAAACGGCCGGTTGCGGTTGAACCAGTGAAAGCAAGGTAGTCAGCGTTATCAGTAACGGCGTTTCCAACCTCTGACGGATCCCCGTGAACTACCTGCCAAACATCCGCCGGCACTCCTGCCTTAACCGCTAGGTCTCTAGACATGGTGACGGTCTTGGCAGTTTGGTTATCAGCCTTTTGAACCACTGCGTTTCCTGCCAGCAGCGCTGGAATGACATCCATCATGGTCAGAGCAAGCGGGTAGTTCCAAGGTGTGATGATTCCAACTACACCAACTGGAGCAGGTTCGGTATAGGCGGTGATCAGAAGTGGTACGCCGCCCCTGACTTTCTTTCGCTTGAGAAGCTTTGGTGTGACCTTGGCGTAGTAGGAGATCGCAGCCAATGCTCCCGTCACCTCTTCAAAAGCATGCATTCTGGACTTGCCAGTTTCTTTCTGCAAGACATCCATCAACTCTTCTTGGTTGGCAATCAGAACATCAACCAGTTTGTGAGCGATCTTGGAGCGACCAGCTGGACCTAGTTTGTTCCAAGCCTTCTGTGCTTCACGGCCAGCGTGAAATTTCATTGCCACATCCGTAGCGGAGTGGGCTTCAATGTCGTGGAGTTTTTGACCAGTTAGTGGATCAACGATGGCAATAGTTTGCATACATTCCTAAATCGGATTTAGCCCTAGTTTCTTCCCGCTCAGACCCCTGGGTTGTTGGCTCAGGTTCTTCGCTATTTCAACAATAGCCCTGGCTGCAGGGTCCGCTGAATCAGAGCTGACGATTGGCAGAGCCTGATCGGCACTACTTCTGAGCGGTTTACTAATTGGTATCTGGCCAAGGAGAGGAACTTCGGTCTTGCTCAGTTCAGACAGCCTGTTGGCCACGGATTGACCACCACCTTCGCCAAACAGATACTCCCTGCCGCTGGCAGTTTCGTAGTAGCTCATGTTTTCAATGACTCCCAGGACGCTCTGGCCCGTCATCAGTCCAATCGCACCCGAGCGCTCAGCGATGGTGGCTGCTGATGCCTGCGGGGTAGTGATGACAATGGACTGAGCATGTGGCAGTAGTTGGCCCAGGCTGATTGCAACATCACCGGTTCCTGGGGGAAGATCCACCAGCAAAAAATCCAAATCCCCCCAGTAGACATCCGTTAGGAACTGCTCAACGGCTCTGTGTAGCATTGGTCCGCGCCAGGCAACTGGTTTGTTATCCTGCACAAAAAAGCCAATCGAAATCACCTTCACATCGAAAGCAATTGGCGGCAACATCAGCTCATCCACCTTGGTGGGGGATTGGTTGATGCCCATCAGGCCTGGAATTGAGTAGCCAAAGATATCAGCATCCAGCAGCCCAACCTTGTTTCCAAGTCGAGCAAGCGCTACTGCCAGATTCACCGTCAGAGTCGACTTACCAACGCCACCCTTACCACTTCCAACAAAAATCACTCTGGTCAAAGAATTTTCTTGGGCAAATGGATTGAAGCAAATTGGCTTATCTCCGCGCAATTTCTTCTTCAGAGCATCTCGCTCTTCAGTGCTCATTGTCTTCATGTTGACTTGGACGCTAGAGAACTCCTTGGAAAGTGCCGCTTTGACATCGCGCTCAATTGCCTGGGCTGCTGGGCAACCAACGATTGTCAGCTTGATATCTACTTCGACAGTATTACCGGATTCAGAAATCTCACCCACCATGTCGAGTTCCGTGATTGGTCTTCTGAGCTCTGGGTCAATTACACCACTGAGAGCCGAGAGCGCTTTGCTCACTTAGCCTTCTTCGGCTTGCGAGGCTTAATCTCGTCGACTACTTCACGCAGTGCTTTTTGAATTTCGTCGCGCATCTCATCTTTAGTGGCAAGTTCTTCGAGGGCGAGTCTTAGAGCAGCGACTTCGCGGGCAAGATACTCGGTGTCGGCAAGGTTTTGTTCAGCTCGCTGACGATCCTGTTCAAACTTCACACGGTCACGATCGGCATCACGATTTTGCGCAAGCAAAATCAGTGGAGCAGCATAAGAGGCCTGCATTGACAGCAGCAGTGTTAGCAGCGTGAAGTTGAGACCTCGAGGATCAAACTGCAAATCAGATGGCGCCAAAGTGTTCCAGGTGATCCAGATGGCAATAAAGATTGTCATGCCAATCAGGAACAGTCCGGTTCCCATTGCTCTTGCGAAGCGCTCGGAAATGCGACCCACGGTCTCGTGGTCAACATATGGCATTCGAAGTACTGATCGGCGGCCCAGTGGGCTCTCCAGTTGTGAATCGTTCTTAGCCATCATTCCTCCTCACTTCGCCAGTCATCGGGCAGTAGGTGATCCAAAACGTCATCTACCGTAACTGCACCGAGTAGATTTCCATCCTTGTTGACAACCGGTAGTGCCACCAGGTCATAGGTTGCAAGGTCTCGGTGAATTTGCTTGATCTGGGCATCTGCCGAGACAGGTTCCAGCTCAGTGTCCATCAAGTTTCCTAGTCGCTCTCCGGGTGGATAGCGCAGCAGTTTCTGGAAGTGGACAACTCCTAGATACTGACCAGCTGGAGTCTCAAAGGGCGGCATAGTTACGAAAACTTGCGCTGCCAAAACAGGCTCAACTGCTGCGCGCCTAACCAGCGCAAGTGCTTGCGCAACGGTTGTCTCTGATGAGCAAATAATTGGTTCAGGCGTCATCAAACCACCAGCAGTGTAAGGCTCATACTGCAGCAATTGACGAATATCTTCTGCTTCTTCAACGTCCATCATCTCAAGCAGTGCTTCGGTGCGCTCAGCCGGCAGATTTGCCATTAGATCCGCTGCGTCATCTGGACCCATCAGATCCAGAACCTCTGCAGCACGCTCATCTTCCAGATCGTTGATGATCTCGAGCTGCTCTTCCTCGGGAAGTTCCTCAAGTAGTTCAGCAAGACGCTCATCATCCAACTCTTCCGCAATGGCGAGCATCCGCTCTTCTGGCAGATCCATTACAGCGTTTGCGAGGTCAGCTGCCTTTAAGTCTTCAACGGTGCTCAGCAGTTGCTTGGCATCTTCCGAAGTCACATCTTCTTGGTGGTCAGCAATGTCATTCCACATCACAAACTCTGTTGGACCTTTTTTGAATGGATTACCAGCTTTAGTTTGCTTACGAATGAAAAGCTCCGTCATGTTCCACTCGCCGCGCTTATTCTGCTCAATGGCAAAATCTTCAATCTTTCCAAAACGATTAGGGCTTGTTAGCTTTACTTTTCTTCCTAGCATTTCGGCAATGGCGCGAAACTCTTGGCCGTGAGTGGAGAAGCGACGAAGGTCAATCAGACCGTTGGTGATTACTTGGCCGGGAGAGATTGCTGTCACGCGAGCCATTGGCAAAAACACTCGCCTGCGGCCAGAAATCTCAATCAGGAGGCCCTTTGCCCTAGGGGCAAGTTTTTGGCGGTACGACATAACAACGTCGACTACCTTGCCAACTCGGTCACCGACCGGATCAAAAACACCGCAGCCAACCAGGCGTGCTACGAACACTCTTGTTGCGCTCATAGAGATACCCCGCTCTCACGGTGAAAGTCATGCCAAAATCTTCGTTATGACTGATGCTCGGAACAATGCTAAACGGAACCAGTTGGGACCGACCATCCCTAGGGGATTTGTCCTAGGAGAATTTACCAATTATTCCGATGCAACGGCAATGGTGGAAAAGCTACTAGCTGGCGAATTCAAGGCGGACCAGGTTTCGCTCATCGGGCACTCACCGGTTTTAGTAGAGCGCATCAAGGCTCGCTTGGGATATGGGCGAGTGGCACTATCAGGTGCCATGACTGGGTTTTGGATCGGGCTGATTTTTGCACTATTGGTCGGAGCTGGAATAACCGTTGGTCCCGAGGGCGCAATTTCATATAACCCCCAGCAGTTCATCGCAGTAGTGATGCTTTCAGCTGGAATTGGAATGCTTTTCAACATCACCCGTTTTTCGCTCACCAAATCAAGGCGAGGTTTTTTGTCAACTCAAATGCCGGTTGCTAGCAGGTGGGAAGTGGTTGTTCCAGAATCTGAGGCTGCTAATGCAAAGAAGCTTCTGGGGTCAGCCAGCGACGCCTAATTGATTGGCAGCAAACCAACTCTCAATTTCCTCAACGGTTCTGGGTAGTGCCTTGCTGAGATTTTCACAGCCCGTCTCGGTTACTAAAACATCGTCTTCAATTCTTACTCCGATGCCACGGTATTTCTCTGGCACGGTTAGATCATCAGCGTGGAAGTAGAGTCCCGGTTCAATTGTGAAAACCATTCCTGGCTTGAGAATTCCATCTTGGTAGTGCTCTCTGCGAGCTTGCGCACAGTCGTGGACGTCTAGTCCTAGGTGGTGACTAGTGCCGTGCACCATGTACCTGCGGTGGTGCTGGTTCTCTTCCTTCAATGCCTCTTCGGCAGTAACTGGAATAAGTCCAAGTTCTGAAACTTTCTTTGCGATCACTGCGATGGCTGCGTTGTGCACTTCGCGGAACTTGATGCCAGGTTTGGCAACCGCAAAGGCTGCATCCGCTGCCTCCTGCACTGCTTCGTAAACCCACTTCTGCTCGGGTGAAAACTTACCTGATGCCGGAATGGTCCTTGTTATGTCTGCGGTGTATAAAGAGTTCAACTCGCAGCCTGCGTCTAGTAAGACCAAATCTTTCTTGTCCACCGATCCAGTGTTTTTAGTCCAGTGCAGAATGCAGGCGTGGGCTCCGCTGGCCGCAATGGTTTCGTAGCCGATGTCGTAGGCCTCTTCGCGAGCGCGCGCAAAAAATGTGGTTTCGATTACTCTCTCGCCATGCGCCGAGCTGATTGCTCTTGGCATGTTCTTGGCAACATCTGCAAATCCGCGAGAGGTGATTTCAATTGCATTGCGCATCTGTTCTATTTCATACGCATCTTTGACAAAGCGCATTTCTGAAACAAACTCGGCAAACTTGGCATTCTTGAGAGTGAGAGGCTTCGGCCAGTCTTTCAGTTTCTTCTCAAGCTTTTTGAGATCGTGAGTTTCAATGCCCAGCTGGATTTCAATGTCTTCCAAGGTTGGTCTTGGTCCGGTCCAAAACTCACCAATCATTGGGTTAGCGAAGAACTCGGTGGAGTCTCGTCCAGCTGTAGGTCTTAGAAAAAGGTGAGTCTTGGTTTTCTTTTTTCTGGTGTCAATGACAAGTACGGACTCAGGCACGGTTTCGCTGCCCCAACCAGTGAAGTATGTGAAAGCAGTGTCTGGGCGATAGCGATACTCGGTGTCATTGGCGCGAACCTTCATTGGACCTGCTTCGAGCAGAATCAGCTTTCCTGGGTATTTTTTGGCTAGTTCATCCCTGCGCTTTTGCGCATAGTCGGCCACCTCCCAGCGCTTAGCGGTGGAGGGCCCTTTTTCCTCCCAGTGGGAAGATACATATTCAAGAAACTTCTTGCTATGAGGGGTTCGGGAACGGTTGGAACTTGCCTTCTTATTCATAGGACTATTCTGCTCCTGTGATTGATCTTCATGCGCACACTAACCAATCTGATGGTAAAGATTCACCATCTGAATTGGTGCGCAAGGCTAGGGCAGCTGGGGTTACCACCTTGGCCATAACCGACCACGACACCACCGATGGTTGGGAAGAAGCTATTCAAGCAGCGAGGTCAGAGCGCATCAGCTTGATTCCTGGCATTGAGGTTTCAACCAGGGCCAAAGTTGGGCTGCGCTCAATCTCAGTTCACATTCTTGCTTACCTACCAAACCCGGATCATCCAGGTCTCGCAAGTGAGCTGGCAAAGACGAGAGCTTCCCGAATCGGCAGGGCCAAAGAGATGGTTTCTCGACTAGCGGCTGATTATCCGATTTCCTGGCAAGACATTGAGGATCAACTTAAGCCAGGAGCCACGGTTGGGAGGCCGGCGCTCGCTGATGCGCTGGTTGCAAAAGGAGTAGTGCCAAATCGCTCAGCTGCCTTTGAATCTATTCTTCACAAATCAAGCCCTTACTACGTTTCGGATTACTCGGTCGACACTGAGCTTGCAATCAAAATGATTAGGGAAGCTGGGGGAGTGTCAGTGATGGCGCACCCACTGATTGATTTTCCTGCTGGGAAATCGGAGCTTGATCTACCAACCAAGCACTTTGAGCAAATGATTGCGGCAGGACTCAATGGTTTTGAGGTCGATCACCGCTCCGTGCCGGATTTTGCTAAGAGCTGGCTCAGAGAGCTTGCACTCAAGCACAACCTAATAGTCACAGGCTCATCTGATTATCACGGCGATGGAGCTAAAGAGAATCAGCTTGGCGAGAACTCTACCGATCCCAAACAGCTTGAGCGAATTTTGAATCAGGCCTCAGGCTTTGAAGCCTTCTTGTAGTTTCTCTGTCTTTGTCTAGCTTTAGGTTTTGACTGCTCCTGCGGCTTTGACCCGCGTTCAGAAGTTTTTGGTTTTGCGTCTGTAGCTGGCTTCTTATTCAGACGACCTTTAGTGCCAGCTGGAATGCCGAGGTCTGAAAACAAGTGCTCACTGGAAGAGTAGGTTTCAACTGGTTCAGGGATGCCCAGTTCAAGTTCCTTATTGATGTTCTGCCAACGGGTCATGTCTTCCCAGTCGACGAAGGTGACCGCAACGCCTAACTTGCCCGCTCGACCGGTTCGGCCGGTGCGGTGGAGGTAGGCCTTTTCATCCTCTGGTACCGAGTAGTTGATGACATGGGTGACATCGTCGACATCGATTCCGCGAGCGGCAACTTCGGTGGCGACCAGGATGTCTTTCTTGCCAGCGCGGAAAGCAGCCATTGAACGCTCTCTGGCTGTTTGTGCCATGTCTCCATGCAGGGGAGCCGCTTTGAAACCGCGATCAATGAGTTCATCAGCTAACTTGGCGCTCATTCGTTTAGTTTTTACAAATATGACCGTCTTGCCTCGCCCTTCGGCCTGCAAGATTCGACCTACTACTTCGTCCTTGTCGAGGGCGTGAGCGCGGTAGACCACCTGCTTGATGGCTGCCTTAGTCTTTCCCTCATCGGGGTCGCTAACACGGATGTGCACGGGTCTGTTCAAATACCTTTTAGTCAGCATCAAAATTTCACTTGGCATGGTGGCCGAGAACATCAAGGTCTGCTTTTCTTTCGGCAGGATTGAAAAGATCTTTTCAACATCTGGCAAAAAGCCCAAATCCAGCATGCGATCAGCTTCGTCTAGCACGAGATAGTTGATCGCGGTGAAGTCGATAAGTTTTTGATTGTGAAGATCAATTAGGCGACCTGGTGTGCCAACAACAACATCGGCCCCTTTTGCCAGATCAGCCAGTTGTCCTTCGTAAGCCTTACCGCCATAAATCTCAACGACTCTGGTGGTGCGATTTTTTGATGCCAGTCGCAAGTCCTCTGTTACCTGCAAAGCAAGCTCTCTGGTGGGGACGACAACTAGCGCTCGTGGCAGGTGCTCTGGGTTGGCACCAAGCTTCTGCATCAGCGGCAGTCCAAAACCAAAGGTTTTACCTGTTCCGGTCTTGGCCTGGCCAATTAGGTCGGTGCCAGCGAGGGCTAGCGGGATTGCTTGTTGCTGAATTGGGAATGGACTCAGGATAGAGGCGGATTCCAGGGCCTGGACGATGTCATCGTCTATGCCTAAGTCACGAAAGGTCAATTACTTCTCCAGAATGTAAAAATTGCTCAGAAGGCATAAACACAAGCCATCCTTATAAACTTGCAGCATGCTGGACTGGATTCGAAGAATCAGGAAGATCTCGCAGACTCTGTCTCTGCCTTCCCGTGACTCATCCTCACGCAGTCAAGCACAGCTTAATCCAGGCAAGCTGATTCCTGCTACCGAAGTCTTTCTTTCACAGCTAATTCAGCACCACTTATTGGTGGCTGAGCTGTTGACCGATGATGCTCAAGCAGCGCCAGAGGCCCTGCGCAAGAAGCAATTGGCGGTAGCTGCCAGATATGAAAATAGGGCAAAGGACTTGCAGGAGTTGTTGATCAAGCTCGGAGCCAGCTACATGGAACTGCAGCAGCAGATTAGGGATCGACTAGATGACCTAATCGAAAGAACCGAGGGCAAAGGTTGGCCCGAAGACATCATGCGCATCTTTATCGTCTTCACCCTCTTGGAAGATGCTTATCTCAGAATTGCGAAGGGGCTCACTCCGGCCAGAAGGCTTAAGGTCGAAGCGATGCTCTCCGATAACTCCTTAGCTGACTTTTGCCAAGAGGCGCTTACGGCAGCCATCAACAATCTGCCGCAGCTAACTCATGATCTGGCATTGTTTGGCAGAGCGGTGGTGGCAGATGCACTGCTAGAGGTAAGAGACATGTCTTCGTTTGCGGAGCTGCTGCGCGATGAGCCCCGTGATCGGGTTGAGCTAACCAGAGAACAATTCAAGATTTTGGAGCCGCTAACCACCGAGTTGGTGGCAGCTCACACCCTGCGAATGGACTCGCTAGGCCTTACTGCCTGAGCGAATAGCAGTAAGCCTTGCCTGCTCGCTCTTCTGTCGAGTCTTGTCGAGATACCTGGTACCAAACCAACCGGCAACTGGCATTCCCAGCATCACAGCAAACCAAATCCAAGCTTGCTGGTAGCTAAGGCCAAGCCAAGTTAGAACTAACCAAATCACGCTTCCCGCCACAAGCGATATGGCAGCTGGGACTGCTTTGCCATAGTGATCCGATGGTGGCAAAACAAATGGGGCAACTAGTGCCAGCAGCAATCCATAGAGAGCAATAATCAAGATTTCCATTAGGCGATGAATCCAACCCTTCTGCCATCTTCACTGCCAATTTCGACAAAGGCGACTGCTGAGGCTGGGACGATGAACATCCGGCCCTTGCTGTCAGAGAGCTCAATCGTGCCATCGGCAAGTCCGTGCTTAACGGCGGCTTGAATGGCCTTGCTGTCTAGCGGGCTTTCCAGGCTGATGTCCCGGCCGCTGTCCTTGATACCAATGCGAACTTCCATGAGTCTCCTTTGCGCTACTAGGTTACGGCATAAAAAAATGTCTACTTCTCCAAATAGATTGGTGCTGTGGGTCAGACACTATTTATAAGCGAGAGTTACCAGCTGCCGCTTCAGGTGCCAACCCCAAATCCCAGCCAATCCACCCTGGTGGTGGGCTCGCCCCGCTCCGGAAAAACCAGCTCCCTCAGGCGATTAGTTGGCCAGCTGGAGCAGACAGTAAAGCCAGACTCGATTCTGGTCATTACTCCAAGCAGAATTGCCGCAGCACGGCTGCGAGATCTCATCGCTCTGGATTCCACACTGCCTGCTACCAAACCAAGGGCTCGTTCAATCTCCTCTTTTGCATTTGATGTTCTCTCCACCAAACAAGTCCGATTGTTATCAGGTGCGGCCCAGGAGCGACTTCTTAGTCAACTAGTTCAGGATGCCGCAGCAATCAAAGCCGGCGCTCGCTGGGGAGTGGATGAGCAAACTCTTCGCTTGGCTGGCTTTGTTCAGGAACTCAGAGATCTACTTTCGGTGATTATTGAAAACTCTCTGACTCCACAGCAGCTGGCACATTTGCAGCAGCAGTTTCCATCTCTGAAGCTGCAGGTTGCCATCGATCTGCTTCCTAAATATCGTGAAGCACTGGCCTTGCAGGGACTACTGGACCCATCGCAACTCGTGGTAGCGGCAATTGCTGATTACCAACCTGGCACTTACTCACATATCGTGGTTGACGATGCTCAAAACCTCTCTCCGGGCCAGCTTCGACTGGTTGAGAAAGTCTTAGAGTCCGCAACTGGATTCTTGTTCGGAGATCCAGATTCGGCCACCTTGGGTTTTCGCTCTTCCGCGGCAAGCAGCTTCATTGAGCTTGCGAGAAAGCTCTCATTTGCTGAACTCACGCTCGAGCCTCAACTTGGCTCAGCAACTGAAGGTCTGCTCGGAAGATTGGCGCAGCGCATTCCTGTTGCGCTCTATTCTGAGCACAGGCCTAGCAGCATCGAGCATGACGTAAAAGGATATGTATTCAGCTCGCTGGTTGAGGAAACTGATTGGTTAGTGGCCGAACTCAGAAAGGCATATCTCGCTGGCCTTAGCTGGTCCGACATGGTCGTAGTTGGCAGAACTAGAACACAGCTGGAGCAACTGAGCAGGGAACTTTCTGCACGCAAGGTGCCGGTTCGAATCCAAGGCGTTCAAAGAGCGCTGGTTGAGCAGCCAATGGCCCTAGCAATACTCGATTTCTTAGTGACTGCGCTGGGCAATCCCAGCCTCGAACAACTGGAACAGCTCTTACTTTCGCCACTGGTTGGACTTGACTCCATTGCACTTCGCGAAATCAGGCGACTGATGATTCCGCTAAGGCAAGAAGGACTAAGTGCTAAAGATGCTCTTCTGCAATTGATGTCAAAGGATTCACCGCGCATGCTGCAACCACTGAGTGAGGCTTTGAATGAACTAAGAAACATTGAGAGCGCAAGCTGTCACCAGGCGGTTTCGATTGCCTGGAAGTTGGTGAGTGAGCGGCGCGGCAAGAGTCTGAGTGATGCAGATCTTGATTCGGCTCTAGAACTCTTTGCTGCAGCTATTCGCTTTGACGACCGACAAGAAGGCTCTGCTCTGAAGTTTGCTACTTTGCAATTGAGTTCATCAATTCCAGAAGATTCGCTAGCACCGATAAGCAGAACAGCTGCCGTGACTCTTGCCACACCGGCCCAACTCACTGGTGATTACAAATTGGTCGCACTACCGAGATTGCAAGAGGGAATCTGGCCGAATCTAAATCCTCGCAACTCGCTGCTCGGTGCTGCATCACTGCAGGCTTATTTGGTTGGTCGGTTAAGTTCTCCTACTCAACCAACCAAGAGTGAGTTGGCAGATGAGCTCAGGATGTTCTATAAAGCAATTGGCTGCGCCAGTGAGCGAGTGTTATTGAGTGCTATGTCAGATGAGAGTGAACAACCTTCGCAGTTTTTTCAGCTCTCCAAGATTGAACTGCAGGAAACAAAGGCATTTGATTTTGATCTTAGAAAACTGGTTGGACGCCTGCGTAGAGCTCTATTAGCGGGTGATGAATCGGCTGCCGCACAATTGGCTGCGTTGGCAATTGCCAAAGTGCCAGGAGCGCATCCAAGTGCCTGGCAGGGATTACTACCTATCAGCAGCGAGGAGCCATTATCCGCAGTAGTGAATTCGGTGGCAGCTTCTCGAGTGGAAGCATTTGAAAAGTGCCCACTGCACTGGTTTATCTCATCCTTCGCGACCGATTCGGTTGGTTTTCAAGCGGCTCTGGGTACCCTGCTGCACGCCGCTTTAGAGAATTCAGACATTGCAAAGCCAGTTGACTTCGTTAGTTCCCACTGGCAGGAAATCGAATTTGATTCGAACCTAACCGAGCGAAAAGTTAGAAAAGAAGCACTGGCTATGGCTTCCTTGATTGAAGAGTACCTGCAGCAGGGAAGTGAGCTTTTGGCATCTGAACAAGGATTCGCAATTGAGATTGGAAGCCTGAAAATCGTCGGCAAAATTGACCGAATCGAAAATACTCCCGAGGGGCCACTTGCGGTTGATCTAAAAACCGGCAAAAAGATACCCACCAAGAAAGAAGCTGCGGCAAATCGGCAGCTTTCGATCTATCAGCTTGCTATCGAACAAACCCAAGGTGCACAGACTGTTGGAGGCAAGTTAGTCAGTGTCGGCGATGGAAAACTAAAGCAGTTGGAGCAGCCAGCTCTGACTGAGCAAGACCGCCAAGATCTTGCGAAGCTAGCGCAGCAAATTCTGGAGCAACTCGGCAAAGCAGAACTTGTCAGTTCATCCGATCACTGCAGCAAGGATGCCAACTGCCAACTGCTTCTGAATCGGGTGGTGACAAATGGCTAAAGTTTCCTCCCAGCAGATTTACTCACTGTTTTCAAAAAACCAGCTCACCTTGGAACAAGCTCAAATCGTTGAGCAAGCTTCCATATCTACGCCCTCTTTGGTGGTGGCAGGAGCAGGATCAGGTAAGACCGAGCTGATGATGGTTCGTGTTTTGTATTTGGTAGCAAATGGCTTTGCGAAACCCGAGGAAATTCTTGGCCTTACCTTTACGAGAAAGGCGGCCAACGAACTAAGAGTTAGAGTGCAGCAGGGACTTATTCGACTGCGCGAGAGTGAGTATTGGAACAAAGAGCTGCCAGATGAATTCATCGGCCCAAAGATCACAACTTATAACTCCTTTGGCAATGACATTTTCCGCATGCATGCGCTTGAACTTGGTTTTGAAGCAGATTCCAAGCTCCTAACTGAATCCCTAGCCATTGCCAGCGTGAAGGAGTTGATTGAACAATCCAGCAATCCACTGCTATTGGAATATGAGGGAAGCCTGAACTCTCTGGCAGAAAAGGTGTTGAAGGCCCAGTCGCAACTTACCGACCATCAGGCGGATGCTAAGGAAGTTGCTAGCTACCTGAGTGAATTTTCAAACACCCTGTCAGGTCTTCCGAAGAGTGAGAAAGGGGAGAGTGGACTCTTTGCATACACACTTGAGTACTTAGAAAAAGCAAGAACCGCGCAGCTTATTTTTGAATTAGCCGGTGAATTCCAGCAGTTCAAGCAGGAGCGCAGTCTGTTTGACTACTCAGACCAGGTGGCGCTTTCGCTTCGGGTAAAGGAATTTGATCGAGCAGCCCTGCCTTATCGATTTGTGATGCTGGATGAGTATCAAGACACCTCTGAAGTGCAGACACAATTGTTAGCTAGATTGTTTGCCAATTCTGCTGTGATGGCAGTGGGGGATCCGAATCAGTCCATTTATGCCTGGCGCGGGGCAAGCGCAGCCAACCTCTCTGACTTTTTTGAAGACTTTGGCCCAGGCGAGACTTTTACTCTTTCGGTTTCATGGCGCTCGGGAGAAAAAATTCTGCAGGCTGCCAACCAGATTGCATCTGCTATTGATAATCAATCCATCACAACTATTACTTTGCAGCCAGGCAGAGACATAGAGTCAAAGGTAGAGGTAGAAGTTTTTGCCGAGGACGAAAGTGAATGTCGAAGTGTTTGCCAGTGGATAGCAGCCGCCCACAGTGCTGAGTCGAAGCAGGCGATTCTATTTAGAACCAAAGAAGGCATGCGCCGCTACGCAGAGCAGCTAGCCGAGCTCGGCATTCCGCATGAGATAACTGGACTTTCTTCACTTTTGGAGCAGCCGGAAGTTGCGGATTTGATTTCAATTTTGCGAATTCTGGCAAGACCTGAGTCATCGGTGGATTTCCTAAGGATTATTAGCGGTCCGAGATTTCGACTCGGCAGCACCGATCTGGTTCATCTGTCGCAGGCTAAGCAAACCATTTCAAGAATGCGCAAACTTCCAAGAAGTCGTTCCTTGACGCTGGTTGAGCTAATTGACCAGCTAGAACTTACTTCAGTTAGAAAGCAGCTAACGCTCAGTGACGTTGCTCTTTCAAGGCTTACTGAGTTTGCACAAATTCTTAGATCACTGAGGGCTGCCAACTCGCTTTCCCTAACCGAATTGAGCTGGCGGGTTGTGGAGGAGTTCGAGCTAGATATTGAGCTCTATGCCCACTCAGACGTAGCAGATCCGTTGGGTAATTTGCGAAGCATCATATCTCGCATCAGTGAGTTCGAATCCACGTCCGATCGAGCGAATCTGCACAGCCTGATTACCTGGCTCGACTACGCCATGGTGACTGAAAGTTTTGAGCTTCCCAAGACCGGTGCCAAAAAGGGCATCGTTCAGCTAATGAGCGCCCACGCAGCAAAAGGTCTCGAGTGGGATCGGGTCGCGGTGCCGCAGCTCAACAACAAGAGCTTCCCAACGGAATCAAGAGAACTAACTGGTTGGTTGGCGGGCGGAATCCTGCCGCAGCAGTTTCGACTAGACCGCAAGTCGATTCCAGTTTTGAGCTGGCAGGGAATTACTAATCAGCGGGAGTTTGCAAAGAGAGTGGAATCTTATGGCGATCAGCTTCGCTCGCATCACCTGATGCAGGAGCGTCGCTTGGCGTACGTCGCAGTTACCCGGGCCGCCAAAGAACTTTTTCTGACAGCAAGCCACTATCAGGCGAAGCGAAAAGATGCACTAACGCTCTCACCATTTTTAGAAGAGGTTATGCATGAACAAGCCTTCGTCCGCTCGGTAGCCGATAAACCAAGCGAAAAGCCCGAGGTAAATGTCACGAATCAGCTTTGGCCAAAAGATCCATTGGGACAATCAAGAAATGCATGGGAAGCGGCGGCCAAGACAACACTGGCTGCAAAGCCTGCAGAAATTTCAAAAGATATTGCGCTTTTGCTGAAAGAGCAGCAGCTTCGAAACAGTCCGAGACTTCCGTCGCTTCCGCTCAGGCTCTCTGCTTCAGCAGTGGTGAAACTACTCACCGCACCTGAGCAATTTGCTGAGCAACTGGCACGACCACTACCAAGTCTTTACTCCAAGAGCGCGCAAATTGGAACTTCCTTCCATGCCAATTTGGAGCAGGCCTTTTTATCTGGTAGCGAACTTGATTTCTCCAGTTGGAGCGAGGAAGAGGTAAAGCTCGGCGTTTCGTTTGCCAAAAGTCGCTTTGCGGATTTGACCCCGCTACTGGTCGAACAATCAATTGAGTTTGCGTTGGGTGGATCAGTGATTGTGTGCAAGTTGGATGCGGTCTATCAAGTAGGGGATGAGTATCAAGTTGTTGACTGGAAGAGTGGCAAAGTGCCCAGTGAAAGCGAGCTTCCTGACAAAGCAATTCAGCTCGCGCTCTACCGCATCGCGTTGGCTAGGTTCCTTGCAATTCCAGTTGAGCGAATCAGCGCAAGCTTCTTCTATGCCCAGTCAAGTAAAGAGCTTCAGCCGCAGTTGCCCAGTGAGAGTGAAATTGCTGAGCGACTAAAGGAGCTTAGAACAGCTCGTCTGAGTCGCTCTGATTCGTGATTGGTTCAAACAGTTGCGAAACTGGTGCGGGAGTTGCCGCTGCACCTAAACCAACGAAGCCGGCTGCTCTGAGTGAGCGCAAGGATCCCGCAGTCAGTTGATCTGCCAGATCCTGCAACATCGCCTCCGCCTCGGCAATTAGCGCATCGTCTCTGAGCTGAACGCAGTGGGTAAGCCAGCTGGCTAGCTCTATTTCTGAATACAAAACTGCTCGCTGTGCGATGTTTTCGTCAGCGGAAGGACGGTTGGCGCGGTAGTGAAGCAGTGCATCTTCAAAGGTTGATGGCAGTGCGCCGCCTGCCAAATAGCGAAGGTCTTCTGCTGGGTCAGCGATTGACAGTGCAGACCACGAACTAAATCCACTCACGCTGGAGTTTTGGACATAAATACTCTCTTGGCTAATTCCGCCGTGAATCACAGTTGAGTGAAAGCGGAACAGTCCAACATCTTCCAGCGCTTCCTCCCAGCGACTGAGCAAGGCAGGTGGCACTTTGCCAGTTGCTGCGGCTGCGTCAATTTCAGCGACTTTCATCTGTAAAACCGCTGTTGAGTCATACTCGGGTAACCCTGCGTCTCGAACAACCGCTGGATCCAATTGGTGGATTGCAGCAAGTGCTTCACCTAGCGATTTAGAAAAAGCACCAGGCGCGTATTTAGAGAGATCAGGTTGTTCACCGCTGAGCATGGTTAGCAAAATCACTGGCAAGTCGCCGTCGGTGGTTTTTCCCACTAGCTGACTTACTTCAAATCGTAGAAGTGGGGCCGCTTTTCCGATTGCCGCAAGACCTGCCATGAGTTGGGCTTGCTCAGCAATGCCGGCAGTGGTTGCTGGGACAATCAGCTCAAATCCATCGCCTGCATCATCAAACAATTGCAGGATGTCTAAATCTGGGTTCGTCGAATTGCGCCTGAAATGGCGGAAGTTTTTGCCACTGGCTGCGTCAGCTGCCAGCGCAGCTAAAATCAAGGCTGGTCTACCCATGTAGTTAGGTTAGACAACTAAGGAAACCTTCAACCGCAGCGCCACGCGTTGCAGACGGAATAGCGGTGACAAGCGACGCTAAAGAAATCTTGGCTGCTCTTGATGAGGACCAAGCAGCCGCGGCGTCTGCCCTGCGCGGTCCAGTTTGCATAATTGCTGGCCCAGGCAGTGGAAAAACTAGAACCATCACACACCGCATCGCGTACGGTGTCGCCACCGGTGTCTTCAATCCAGATTTGGTGCTCGCACTTACCTATACAAATCGAGCGGCGTCTGAAATTAGATCCCGACTTCGTCAGCTTGGCACGCAAAACGTTGCGGTCAGAACTTTTCACTCGGCTGCTCTTAGTCAGCTGCAGTATTTCTGGCCACAGCTGACAGGATCTGCCTCGCCAAAGTTACTCACCAACAAGCGCAGCCTCGTGGCAGAGGTTGGAGGATTGATTGGGCTGCGACTTGTGGACTCTCAGATTGCCGAGATGGTCGCCGAGATTGAGTTTCTCAAGTATTCGCTGACCGATCTAACTAAATACTTCACACTAGGGAGACTTCCCAGTTTTTTGTCGCAGGAGCAATTTTCAGATCTTGTAAACAGATACCAGGAACAAAAGCTACAAAGGCGTCTGATGGACTGGGAAGACACGTTGCTGCTTTGCACGGGCCTACTGCGCAATGAACCAAGATTGCTTTCTCACTTTCAGCAACAGTATCGCTTTTTTACCGTTGACGAGTATCAGGACATCTCTCCGCTTCAAGAAGGACTACTAAGAACCTGGCTGGGGGAGCGGGCGGAGCTTTGCGTGGTTGGTGATCCTCGTCAGACTATTTACAGCTTTGCCGGTGCAACAAGTGAATTCCTGCTTGATTTTGCAAACCAATATTCTGACGCTTCCGTCTTTGAACTAAATCGCAACTATCGTTCGGGTACGGAAATTGTCGCCTCAGCTAATCGAGTGCTACAAAACAAACCTCTGCAGTCAATTAGGCAGTCACGTGGGGAAGTCACCAAAACCCACTATGCATCTGCTCAAGAGGAAGCAAAGAAAATTGCAAAATCAATTTCGAGCTCCCTTGCTAAACAGAAAGCATCTGATATCGCGATTCTTGCCAGGACCAATCAACAGCTGAGTTTGTTTGAATCGGAGCTCTCCAACCTTGGAATCAAGACGCAGGTCCGTGGGCAGGGTAGATTTTTCCGCCAGCCCCTTGTCGCTCAAGCGATTTCCGCGATTAGAGCGCTGGCTGTAACAGAACTCAGAGAGCCACTGTTTATAGAAGTGTCAAAAATTCTCAGCTCGCTGGGCTGGTCATCGCAACCGAAGGCCGATGAGAATTGGGAATCTTTGAACTGGTTCTTTCAGGTGATGGACGAGTTGGGAGAGCCTTCCCTTACTGAATACATTCGCGAGCTTGATGAAAGAGAGCGCAGCGGGCACGAGCCAACTAAGGAGGCAATCACTCTGGCGACGGTTCATGGAACCAAAGGTTTGGAGTGGAATGAGGTTTATTTAGTTGGCGCTAATCGCGGAATGTTCCCAATCAGCCACGCAATTTCTGAAAACGACATCGCCGAGGAGAGAAGGCTTTTCTACGTAGCGGTAACGCGTGCCAAGGATAGTCTCAATATCAGTTACTCCAACGAGCCATCTGAGTTCTTATCCACTATCGACAACCGCAGCTGATTGCTGGTGGCTGATAGCTTCTTAGCTCACCAGCGCGAGTTAGTCTCATTGCTTGCGGTTCTGCTTGACCTTGATCCAGGTAGTTCAAAACTTGATTCACCGCGACGCCACTAGCAAATAAAAGCAGAGCACTGTCTGCCAGGTTTCTCTCAAGTGCAAGCAGTTGCGGTGCGATTATCGGCCAGTTTGGTTCAGTCTCTAGCCGATATTTTTCGTAGCAAGCTAGGCAACTGGTTTTACCGGGCTCCACCAGTGGGGAAACCTCGACCCCTTCTTCGTCAAAGACAATAGAAATGTGTGCGACGTCTCGTGCTTGCCAAGTTTGATAGCTGGCCGGATTGACTATGTCATTAGTAATAAGTACAGCCAGGTTGACTGAGTCGAAGGTGCCGGAGATGCGGCTGTGCATCTGCAAGTCAGTCCCAACCAAAGCCTGGGCTGCTCGGACTCTAGG
>VFQS010001513.1_pt1 | contig 21169 bp, 51 predicted proteins | sample 3512361 | NCBI WGS metagenome assembly VFQS01 (sample SAMN10412375, study PRJNA504923) | tailings metagenome | isolation source: Relicate 1 Philex TSF3 active mining | place: Philippines
TGACCTGAAACCATGCCCGTTCTGCGGAGGTGAAGCGTCTAGCTTTGAAGATTATGGGCATTCGTCTGCTTGGGAGGTCGGCTGTTTTAACGGTGAATGCCGAGTGGAACCTCACGTGTGGGAAAAAACGAAGGCGGAAGCCATCGCGGCATGGAACACCAGAAAAGGAGAAATCCCATGACTAATGCACAGTTGGAAGAGTTACTTCTGGTTGACCCGTATCGGAACCCAAACAATCACGATGCAGTGCTGATCGACCGGACTGTGTATCGGGCCATAGCAAAGCTCTACCGTCTTGAGAATCAGACGATCACCAAGATCAGGGCAATCAACCTGTCAGTGGTCGACACACTTAACCAAGAGATCAAAGGAAAAACTAAATGATCCAAGGTATGAAAGACTTCACTATTTTCCTGCTTGCTATGTATGTTTTAGTACTTGCAATCTCAGCAAGAGTAAGCCCTGAAGGAGTTGGCCACTGGAAAGCTAAAATGGACGTAGCTTACGACTCTGTGTGGTCGGAATACATTGCAGACTGTGATTGTACAGATGAATACTGAAGATCACTTTTACTTTGGTCTAGCACAAGAACAAGCTTCTTTGTCTCTAGACCCTAACAAAAAAGTAGGCTGTGTAGTTGTAAGAGACGGTAGAATCCTAACTAGAGGTTTTAACCAGTTCCCTAAAGGTATTGCTAACACTGATGAGCGTTGGTCTGATAAAGAGTACAAAAATTTAATTGTAGTGCATGCAGAAACTTACGCCCTATTGTCTTCTAGTGACTGCTGCGGAGCCACTCTTTATTGTACTAGTTTTCTCTGCAGTACTTGTGCAGGGTTAGCTATTCAGAGAGGAATCAGCAAAGTAGTAGCACCTCAACCTGAACCTTGGTCTTCTTGGTATCGTAACTTTATGGTATCACGATCAATACTACAAGAAGCAGGAGTAGAACTTAGTTATGTGTAACGACTGCCGCATAGATCCGTTAAACTCTTACACAGAGTTCGACGGAACGGTTTGGTACTATCGATGCCGAGACTGGAAGCACATCGAGCGTTCCTTAGACAACTTAACTTGGAAAGAACTGACCGATGAAGACTTAGTAGAAATGAGTCAAAATCACATGGAGTATGTGGAGTCTCTACTGATTCCTTTCTAAACAAAGGAGGTAGCATGCTAGAAAGCGTATTATGCTTAGCTCTGGCTCTCTACCACGAAGCTCGTTCAGAAACTATTGATGCTAAGCTGCTTGTAGCTGAAGTAGTTATGAACAGAGTTAAACATGAAGACTTCCCAGCAACTATCTGTGAGGTAGTCTATCAACCCAACCAGTTTTCTTGGACTAAAACAAATCCTCCTCTTAAAGAGGGAGAAGTGTTTTTAGAGTCTATAACTATGGCTGGAGAAGTATACTGGGGTTACACAGAATTACCCGGTACAAAGGCTTTGTTTTTTCACAGTGGGCCTCGTAAAGGTTTCTTCAACACTAGAAAAAGGATCGGACGCTATGGCGAACACACGTTCTATGAGTAAAGCGGAGTTTAACTTGATCAAAGAGCATAAAGCTTGGACAGAAGATGACTGGGATCATCATGAGCATCTGAGCTATTCAAAAGCTCCCTCAGCAATCACTAATCCCTTTTACGTTGTATTTGGGGAAGATACTTTGGGGGTAAAATGGCAGTAACACTAAAAACTCTAAAAGAAGGTGATGTTCTAAAGCATCGTCGTAACAAAGTGCCTCTTGAAGTTTACAAGATTCATCTTCGAAACGACAGAGCAGACACAGCAAGTTGTCGTCCCTTAAAGCACTGGGAGGGACAAGACTATAATACTAAGGGCTTGCATCACAGTACCTTATATAGTGGTGATAACTACAGCCTAAGCAATTACACAGTAATTGGCAACACAAAAGAAGGAAAGAAAACCATGTCTAAGCTATTCAAAGTTATCGGTGAAGAAGTCTATGGTATTCACATTGGTACCAATACTGCTGGTGAGCTAGTACTTGAAATTCGCGGTGATGCGAACAATGCTATCAAGGCATTCAAAAAAGATGCTCTTGAAGAAGTGAAGCCTTACACCGTTAAGCTTGTACCTTTGGCTGGAACAGGTAATCCTCGCCATGCTACTGTTGAAAAGGACAAACTGAAACAGAATGACGTTATTATGTACGCTGCTACAATTTGGACTGTAGCAGAGCTAGATACTAAACAAGATAATTGCTCTGAGTTGTCGGCTAAAAACTGCAAGCGTCTTGTCGTAGGAGAACTGTAATGAAAGTAGATAACGTACCTTCGTGCTGCACTGCTGTAATGCTCTCTAGTTTTCGGTTTGATGGTGAGGGAGTTCCTGCACAAGGAGAGGACTACCGGTATCCAGGTATGCCTGTCGTAGAAACTAAAGAAGCTTTGCTTAACGAAATGCTAAAGCTTAAACACGAAGGTAAAGCTATGGTTACAGCCTTTACTAACGACAAACAAGTAAAAGCTAATGCCTTCTTGAAAGACATTGGCTTCCGATCTACTAAGTGGGCAACTAAAACAGCACACAAAAACACCCGGTTGAAACTGTGGTGGTTTGCTCTTGATCAACTGGAGGCATAAATGGCTAAAAAACCTGTAACTAAAAGCGTAGAAACTTTTGATATTGAAATCGTTAGCAATGGCTTTGTCCTGAACTACTCAGGCAAAGATGAAGACGATGACTGGACTTCAACAAAAGAAATCGTAGCTAGCCTTGAAGAGCTACATCAACGTATCGACAAGATTGTGGAGACTATGCAATGAGTGAGCAAAAGACAGTGGTAAACAACAATGGAGTAGGGTTTGCAACGCTACTTACTCTTACGTTTATTGTACTCAAACTAACAGGCTACATTGCTTGGTCTTGGTGGTGGGTGTTGAGTCCGTTGTGGATTTCAGCTATTGCATGGATACTTCTTGTTTTTGGCGTAGCTGTAATAATCGCTAAAAGCAAGTAAACAAAACTCGGGAAGGCTGGGAAACTGGCCTTCTCACCTTTTGAAAGAGGGTCACCTCTTAACGTTAAAGCAGAAAGACTCCGTAGCTCAGCTGGATAGAGCAACTGCCTTCTAAGCAGTAAGTCGCAGGTTCGAGTCCTGCCGGGGTCGCCATTGGGGGTATAGTCCAACAGGTAGAGACAACAGATTTAAAATCTGTGCAGTGTCGGTTCGAATCCGACTACCCCTACCAATTTCTTACTTTGTAGGAGCCTTGTATTAATGGAAAAATTAGACTCATTACGAGCTATTCTTGAAAAGTTCAAGCACTTACCAGCAAAAACACCTATACTGTTTGAGAGACTCTATGATGGTTCTCGAATTCAAGCTAGTGGTATTCAGCTAAAAGAGCCAGTAGCTGTTTCAATTAGCTCTGAAGATAGTAGCCCTTGGTTTTTAGGTGCTGCACCGCCTCCTTCAGAAGAAATTGAGGAGAGCGAAGTTATAACTTTAAATGCAATTCTTTTTAAAATAGGTGGCACTTATCCACTACTTTTAAAAGACTTAGTTGCAGTAGAAGACTTGCCTTTGTTTGTAGAAACACCTTCACAACAAGAATATGGGGAAGTATCTCCTATTCTAAGTAGACTTGTTTCCGAAAAAAAGTTATCGTTTGATAACAAAAAAGTTACTTTTATAGACGACAAAGAAGGCTTTACTGCCATAATAATTCGTCTTTAAATCAGGAGTAATGATGGACTCAGGAAATCACGAAAAAGCTAACTGTGATGTTCGGCTAGGTGTTCGCCCTCACTGTCGTTGTTGTGCTGGCGGTGATCGACGTAAAGGTCGCAAACACACTCGTGCAGCTAGCACATACCAAACTCAAAAACATAAACGAGCTAAACCAAAGTCAAAAGATCATCGTTAAACTAGGGAAGACAGCACAGGTGTGCGGGAGGGACTTATACCCCCTTAAGCGGCAGATTACCGTTCACGGCCCGGATCGATACCGGGGTCTTCTACCAATTATGGTTGTATTATGAATAAAAAACGAACTAAAGATCCTATGGCAAAAGATCTTAGACAACCTAAGTATCGGCCAAGAGTTGTTGAAAACAAAAAACGAAAACCTGTAAAACACAAGGATAAAGACAATGAACTACACTAAGCACCCTACGCTTAAGGCTGGTGATCGAGTACGTTGTTTGAAAACTATTAAGTTTGTAGACGGAGGCCAACATACAAAAGAAGATATTCTTTTAGTTGAAGAACATACTTTGGCTTACTATCAATTTTTTACACCAAAACACTATGAGGTAGTAAGTGATTGAGTTATCCTACTACATTCGAAAAATGATGTCTATTGAAAAGAAAATTCCTAACAGAAATGATTTGTTGTGGAACATTGAATGGACTCAATATCAACGTAAAGCTGCAAAGCTTTGTAGTTTACCAGAAGCATCAGAAGCTCAAAAGCGTCTAGTGTTTCGACATATCTAAATAAAACGGGGGGCCTTCGGGTCCCCCATCTTATTACTTCGCTTTTTTCTTCATGAAGCTAACTAGGAGCTGCTATGACTATCATCTTCGATTACCATGCAGGAGAAGTCTATGTTGAAAATCCTGATCCACGTGCAGAAGGAACTAAACATGCTAAAATCTACTACTTTCAGTCTGGAAAAATTCCTCTAGAACAAGCCAAAGTAGTAGTTTCTGCTTTGCGTGACATGTACAACCTTGGGCGACAACATCAACAAAAAGATATTCGAAAAGTGCTTGGAGTTAATTAGAACATTGAGCTTGCAACAATAGTTGGGCGAGAATGAACAATCGGCCAGAGATAATCTACCATGTATCGGACTCCGTCAGTGTAGTGTTCTACACCTTGAGTCTTGTCAATTGTAGCTGTTTCTGGTCGGTTTTCAAGCCAACTAGTACGTTCAAAAGAACTGATTAACCCAGTACAACGAGGATGGATTAGCATGTCTACATCACCATCAGCATTAAGGAGTTTGCGGTTAACAGCAGCCACACTATCCACAATAGCAGGAGCCTTGTCTTTCGCCAGTACGGTAAATCCCGCCTCTCTGAGTATGCTGAAGTCTGTCACGCCCACCGCTGCGGACGTCTTCCTAGCCTTCCCAGCAGGGTCTGGATAACAGACAATCTTATTTTTAGGGAATTTGGCACGAATGAGACGGGCAAGCTCCTCAGTGTTAGCCGTGCCTTTTGACTCGTCTAGGGTATGGACTTGCCCACCACGAATAGCATGAAAACTTGTAGCATTTAACATAATGTTAAAGTCAATAGCACAATGTACTGTTTCGTCTTCTTCAAAGTATGGTAAATCAGGATCAACATGGAGTTTACGAGAAAATGTATGAAACAACGTTAGCCCAGACTCTTCAAAACTTGCCTCATACTCACGAGCAAACTTTAGTGGGTCTGAGTGTTTCTTTGCTCTCTCAATCTCCTCTTGTGATAAGAGAGGTGAGTCTTTATAAGAGTAAGAAAAGGTTTTCCAACGGTCATCAATATGTTCGCGTTGTGCGAGATCATAAAAGTAATCTTTCCCAAGAGGTGTCGATGGTAACAATGCCCGACCCGGACTAGCAGCTCCTACAGCTGCAGCTTGTTTTGGGCTCCAACGAGTAACAACACAAGGTTCAATAACCGATTCCCACGCATCTTTAATAGAACCACCGGGGACTTTCCAAGATGGTAATTCGTCAGCTACTACTAAGTACTGTCCTGAACCGCGAAGCCTCTCGTAAGCATCTGCTGACCAACAACGGATCTCTGTTCCGTTTGCGAACACAAATTTACCAAGGCTACGTGAATGCTTCCAACAACGACTCTCAAGCCCGAATTGGTACGCGAGCATGGGCCAGTAGATATCCGTTACCTGCGTATGACTACCGCAAAGGAGAGCAATATTTTTATTAGGAACAGATTCAGCTAGAGTTTCTAACTCACCAACAGCTAACGTAACAGCACTAGCGGAAACATAAGACTTGCCAAGACCACGAGAGCCAACTACTACAGCAAAACGCATTTTCCAGTCTTCTGTTCCAGGTTGAATTGGCTTAAATAGGTGATGAATTACCTCAGATTGGGCTCGATGTAATTTAATAACTGACATGGGGTATCCTATTGACAAAAAAAGATTTATATTTTAAATTAAGAAAAGACTTTCCTCATTTGAAAGCAGAAACAATAAAAGGAGCTATCGATGTAATTTTTGAAACAATTACTGAGGGTTTAGTTGAAAGAAATAACACAGTACTTAGAGGTATTGGTTCTTTTGTAACTTTTGAAAGAAAGATGCCTCAATCTAACTTTAAGACTTTCAAAGTAGAACCTAAAAAAGAAAGAGAAACTTTTATTTGTATTAAATGGCTACCCTCAAGAGGGTTAAAGAAAAGGCTTTATAACAATGTTTGATCTGCTACCTGCGCTAATCACTTTAAATGTTCTAGTTACTGTATTTTATTCTAGTTATTCACTACCACAATCTCCGATTCACGGAGACGGACTAAAGTCTATTTTTGGAACTACATTAGTAGCCTTTTTCGGGCTACCTCTTATTGTAATTCATATGATTCGTAAAGGAAAAGAACAATGAGCAAAAAAGGCGGTCTCCAGCGTGTAGAGCCTAAATACAAGCACACTTCTCAAGCAGATCATCAGGGAGCTATGAAAACAAGCTCTATGAATAAAGCTAAACGCCGTTCAACTAAGCCTTATCGAGGTCAAGGTCGATGAAAATTTTTCCCGGAGATATTGTAGTTATCAAAAGTTCTGAAGAAGCTTTTGGCGAAGCTAGAGTGCATATAGAAGGTATGCTAGTAGATGGCTGGGAGGAACATTACTTTCTTGTTGACGACGTTTTTGAAGATCTAGTCACTGGCCATTCTATTACAGGAAGTCTGAAAGATGTTTATGGTGAACCTGATCTAACTCTAATTAAAAAGGTGTATCATGAAGCTACTGACTGAAAACGTGTTTGTTCGCTACTGGAAATACATGATGACTTGGCGAAAACACCGAGAAACCATTAAAACACTTAACTCGTTGAGTGATGCTACATTGCTAGATATGGGTATTAACCGTTGGCAAATCGATGAGCTGATTTTTAAAGAAGAAGATCGTATGAAACGAGGGACAAAAGAGTAATGGCGCTTTGCTACAAAGATATGACTTTTTGTAAGTCAGATTGTGCAAACACGACTTGTCGTCGTTTTATGTACAAAGGTCTAGCAAAAGAAGCTCATGACTTTGGGCTACCTATTGCTCAAACAGACTTTAGTCCTACCTGTCCAGAGTACATCAAAAAGGAATAACCATGGCTTACTGGATGTATGCTTTAACCCCTGATGGGTCTTACGATGAGTACAAAGGCGATGCGGGCCCTATGTCTGCTGCGCACAAAGTTGGAGAAGATGGAAAAAGTTTTATAGGTGTAAAATACAATGCAGAACCAGAAGTGGGTTGCTGTATGCAAGTAGGATCACCTTATGCTCGCAGCTTTTCTTCTAAAGACTGGTGGATGACAACTCCAGTTACTGAAATTGTATCTCGTGAGCAAAAAGAAGACGGTACAGTTACTGTAGTCTTCAAAACTAAAAATTCAACTTACAAATGGAGTCACTAATGGCTAAGTGGGGTGTACCTTCGGAGCAAGCTCAACTCGATGAACTACAAGAGAAGTATGATCAACTCTTGAAAGAGCATGAGGAGCTAAAAAAGAATGTTACTTGTGACTATTATGAAGCTTATCTTCTGGAAAAGACCAAAAGAGAAAAGCTGGAAAAAGAGTATAGCGCAATCGTCCCAGGATATGAGTACTATCATGCTTGAACAAGCCTACCCAGAGTTAGACTATGAATTTAAACAATCCCGAGACTTAATGAATAAGGCTTCTAGCTATGAGTATGCACAAAAGCTTTATGCAGCATTTTGTAACAATTACTGGAAAAAAGAAGGCTATGCTTACAATGATCAAGAACCTTGGGCAGTCAGTTGGAGAACAGCTGGCGGCATTGCCTCTGAGCTTCATCACGGCACTAGCCGGATAAATGATTATATGGAGTTTTACTGTTCAGGCTACGAAGGACATGTAGACGCTGAAATTGAAAAAGATCTTTATGACTTAGGTTGGACTTACGAGCCTATGGAGTAAATAAAAAAGGGGAGCTTTGCGGCTCCCCGATTTACTTAAAGTTCTAAGAATTTTTTAATTCTAGCAACCATAATGTCGCCTTGTGGTTTTTTAAGAAGTTCTTTGTATAGTAATTCAAAAGGATCTTTTGGCTCTAACTTAAGAACTTCTTTCTGTGTTTCTTTATTTTGCATTTGTAACTCCTGAGACAATAATTGGAACAACATAAGTATTAGAAGAACGTCTTACCCCACTTACAATGTAAGAAATTTTAGACTCTTCATGTTGCTCAATAAAAGACTTTAATTCAGACCAGTCTTGATAGTTAAAAATTCGACCAAGAAGGCTGTTTGTCTGTTCATGAGTTAAATCACGTGCAAACACTAGCTCTTGACGTTTAGTTTTAGGGGACATCCAAATCACCTGCACTTCATAATATGCAATCAATGTAACACCTTTAATTCTAAATCATAAGCATCTATAGGCTCTTCTTCTGGTTGACCGTAAGCTACCCCTTCTATAACAAAACCTTCTGGATAAAATCCAAAACAAAGATTAGCTATAGAAATAGTTATTTTGTCTTCAAGAAGAAGTTTTATAGCCTCAATGCAAGCTTCTTCAGAATGCCTTGTGCCAACAAGAATTGCTTGAGATAACTCTTGATCAGGTTTTCGGATAATTAGTTGTAAAATCATGTTCTAATACAATCTTAATAGGTTCTCGAATGTCTGCTGACTCTACTGTAAGAGTAGGTGCTTTACCATAACGATAAGGTAACAGGCTCTCAAGAATTCTCATTTTACAGTTAATAAGATTATTAATAACCATGATTCTTGGGTTTGTCATTGCTTGCTCTTTAGCAAGTAATCCTTCAATCTCTTCTAGTTGTTTAACTAGCTCTTCTAGAGGATCAAACTCTAATTCTCTAAGTTTATCGGTAGCTGCTCTATGAGCTTTTGCTCCTGAGCCTCTTTTAAAGCCACCGCCTTCTTCGTAATCTTTTAGCATTGCGATAGCCCTTTCATTGACCTTGTATGCTTTAAAAGGCTCTCTGAATTTACCTGTTTTAGGTTCATAGCCTCTTCTATAGCCAGCAAAGTTGGCTCCTGGCTTGTAATGTCCAGGTCTAGCCTTATTGTACTTTTTCTTTGCCATAATCCATTACTTTTACGGTAATAACCTTATCTGCCATAATAACAGAGTAAGGATCTAGTGAGTCGATAATTGACCAAACTTCTTTCATTGAGTCTAAAAGAATAGTCTCAGAAATGAAATCAAGCTGTGTAGTAGCTTTTGTTTTTACAATAATCAAGTTAAATTGGTTAGAAAGGGCAGCAGCTACTTTATTTTCGAAATAGTCGGAATAGTTCATAAGGTTCTCCTTTTCTTCTTTATAGCAAAGAGGTGAAAACTTGCTAAAATCTAACACTTTAGGCTTACCTAACTTAGTTGAAGCTGATAACAGAACTCATAGTATTAAAGAAATTCTAAAAGCTTTTTTTGCGTTAAACAACTCATCTTGTTTAATGATAAAAAACTACAAAGATAAACGTACAATTGAAAAAGAGATTAAGAACTATCACTGTAGTAGTATAGCCTATTTAGAGAAAAAGAAGATTGTTTTTATTTCAATTAAAGATATCCCTTATTGGAGGACTATTAGATATACATACGATACAGATGTTAAAAGAAAACTAAGGCTAACTAAACAAACTATTCAAGCAGATAATAGTTTTTTTATTATAAAATTAGAGCCTGCTAATAGAACAACTAGGCTTAAAAAAGGTATTTCAAAAGAGCAGTTTGTTACTGAAGTATACAAAGGAGAATCAGAGTATGTAGTAGTTAACGAAAGTGACTATGAAACAGCAAAACTTTGTCGCCCTCATTTGGGAGCTCTAGGCTTTAAAAAAGTAATTACTTTTCCTATTACTAAACTTGTTCCTCCTAATCATAACCAGTATTACAACCAAAATGAAGACTTGATAACTATCTATGCAAAGGAGTAGTCTATGAACTACCAGCTAGACAAGACATACTTTTGGGGTACTCAAGCAGTTAAACTAAAAGCTGTTTGGATGGAAGATGAAACAGTGTTTGGAGTAGTTTCACCGGTTTTAAGACAACACCTTATTAAGCATTCTGTAGTGAAATTAAGTCAGTTAACTGAAAAACTTAAAATTGCTAAACGTCTTAATTTAACTATTAAGTTGTTAGAAAATAACGATATTTCTTTAGAGTTTGTTAACTACCAAGTACCAGAAGCTGAAAAAGAACTATACGTTCAAACCACAATTGAAGTAGAGGTGGAAGCAAATGCAGAAATACAAGTTTAAAGTAGGCCAAGAAGTTTATCCTGTTGGCACAAAGCGAGTCTTTATAGAAGGTAGTAAGCATAGTCAAAAATGGTCTGGTATAGTTGTTAGCCGGATTAAAGATTAACAAAGAGATACTAATTGCTACGTTGTTAAAACTCCAGTTGGTATTACTTTTAATATTGAAAAAAATCTCACAGGAAACAAGCAAAAACATCTTTGTTATCTACTAATTAGTGATATTAACGAATATCAAAAGCTTTATGAAAAACCAGAAACAATTCCGGAAGGCTCAAAGCTGCTCTCAATCATGGTGATTCCAAATGACTAACTTGTTTTTTGTTTATGGAACTCTTAAAAAAGGAGAAGGTAATCATAAACTTTTAAAAGACTGCCAATACTTAGGAAAAGGTTTAACGCTAAATAACTACAAAGTATTTCATATGGGTTTTCCACAAGCTATGTCTAATGAAACAGGCTTGCCTTTACTAGGAGAGCTTTATACTGTATACTCACCTAAAGTTATAGAGTCACTAGATCGTCTTGAAAGTAATGGCCACTTCTATACTCGTGTAATCAGAGACGTAAAGATTCTTGACTTCTTTGAAGAAAAAGTTAAAGCTTGGGTTTATGAAGTACCTGACGGTCGTTATGGTGGTGGTACTTATTGCCCAGTAAACGAAGAATACCAAGCTTATGAGTGGAAACGATGAACATTTTTGCTACACATTCTGACCCAAGGCTTTGCGCTCTTTGGTTAGATGACTTAAGGGCTAACAAGATGATTCTTGAGTCTTGTCAGTTGATGTCTACCGCTATCAATACAGTACATCCTAACCATGGTTTAAAGACCTATAAAAATTTTAACCCTAATCACCCTTGTGGTGTATGGACGCAAGCTAGTAGACAAAATTTTGCTTGGTTACTACAGCATACTCGATGGTTACTAGAGCTAAGAGGTAAACCTGACCATAAGTGTTATACTAACTATAACTTATGCAAAGACTGGCTAGCAACAAACTTTTGGAGGTTACCAAATAATGATGTCATGACTTTTCAAAATTGTGCTGCTAATGAAGGAGCAGGGGTAAACTATAAAAACGTTAAAGACGTTCATTTAGCATACCGTCTTTACCTGAATCATCGTTGGAAAGAAGATAAAAAGCCACCTACTTGGTCAACAGGTGAAAAACCAAACTGGTGTGACTTACCATAAGAGGATATAATTTGGATCTACTTGCAGCTATTCTTTTGCTTTGTCTTGTACAGTTCATTGCAAAGAAGCAACAGTAAGATAGATCTAATTATGATTACCTAAAACAGGCACGAAAGTGAATACCTTAGGAAGGGTAATATTAGATGACAAAAAAACTACAAGATGCTACCTTCTCTAAACTAGTTCAAGATATTGACAAAAAATGGGGGCATACCTACATTGACGTAAAAGAAGAAGATCTTACATTAGAAGCAGCTGAAAAAGCTGGATGGAATAAAGAAGACTTTCATAGTAACTTTCTTACTATTGATGAACTACCTCTTAACGATAAAGCATAAATAAAAATAATACAAAGAGGAATTATACTCTTGTCAGAAAACTCTATTTTAAAATCACTTATTGACGATTTTAATTTTCGTAAGTCTACACTTAGGGCTGACAGAAACCAATATACTCATTTCCTTAAAGATGAAGATGCTCGTAGGATTATTCTGTTTTCCTTCGGTCATATTATTAAAGGAGTTGAACGAAAAGCTACCTTGGTTGATTTAGCCGTAACACTAGGTCGTAGAGTGCGACAAAAGCTAAGACTGTCCCGTAACAGTACTGCCGCCTGTCATGTAGGCTTTTTTGTTTTAGTTTCTTTCTTTGAGGTTGGCCTCTTAGAATATAAGCTAGTAAAAACAGATAAAAAAGGTAAACGTTCTAAATACCTCACTTATACTGTTAGTGTTAAAAACAGAAAAGCTTTATTCGAGCTTTGGGAAGAGTTAAACACTGAAGAAGAAATTGATCTTTTTCCAGTTAATACTCCTCCTGAACCTTGGACAGGACCTATGCATCCTCTAGGCTACTCTATTATTAAAAAATCTAGTCCAGAGATTACAGGAAAAATTAACAAAGAAGAGCATCAAATGCTGTTTGATGTTCTTAACAAACTAGGTTCAACTCCTTGGATTATTAACAAACCTATTCTTGATATAATTGAGTATTATATGGAAGCACCAGAAGATGGTAACCCATTAAAATACAAGCAAGAAAAGGACTTTGAGAAAAAAGAAAGTCTTTACATTGAGTTAAGCTCAATTCAGAGATTAGCTAAGAAAAATCTAGATAAAGTATTTTATCATCTTTACAACACAGATTTTAGAGGACGTTTATATCCTAATACTGCCTTTCTTCATGAACAGTCTAGTGATAATGCTAAATCTTTGTTATTGTTTGCTAATGGTCAACCTATTGGAGAAGAAGGCTTATACTGGCTATTAGTTCATGGTTCTAATACTTGGGGTAATGACAAATGTTCTCTTGATGATCGAGTAGAGTTCTGTCTTCAAAACTACGACTTGTTTTTATCCTATGCTAATGAGCCTACACAACAAACTGGTTGGATGAAAGCAGATAAGCCATTTAGCTTTTTAGCCTTCTGCATGGAGCTAAAGCTGCTTGATGAATGGTGTAAAGCAGGTCAACAACAAGAGCTATTTGTCTCTCATTTACCATTATTTATCGATGGATCAAATAATGGTTCTCAGCATCTTACAGCAATGTCTAAAGATGAAGAGCTAGCTCCTTATGTAAACTTAGTACCTAGTGAAGTTCCAGGTGATCTTTATGCTCTTGTAGCTGAGAAAGTTTGGAAACGTCTTGAAGAGCTTGAAATGCGTATTCCTAGTGCGATTTATAATCAACTAGACTATGTGCTAGAAGAAGCAGAACGACTTCAAAAGGAGTATGAAGATGCACCTGCTGGTTCTGAACGGAAAGCTCTTGCTTACACAGCCGTTCAAACTTGGAGAAACAACAATCGAAAGTTACGAGAAGCTCTCTATCCAGTATATTGGAACCGGATTAAAGATCTTAAAGTACGTCGTAAAGTCTGTAAACGTCCAACGATGACTTCAGCTTATGGTGCTGTACCTTATGGTATGGGCCAACAAGTTTGGGATGATACTCGAACAATTAATGAGTATCTTGGTCGCCAAGAAAAGCTCTGGGCTTCAATGCTAGGTCGTGAGTTACATGCTGCTTGCTATGAAGACCTTAAAGGGCCTGGTGGGCTGCTAAAGTTATTTGAGCAAGTAGCTGAAATTTATAATGATAAACATGAATATATGGCTTGGAAGTCACCTGTGACTAACTTTCCTGTTGTTCAAAATTATCGTCAACCTAGTAGTAATCGAACATGGTTATCTTATGGTGACACTAGATTTCATGTTGTAGTTGAAAATTGGGAAGAAGCTACTCTTGACAAAGATTCCCAAAAGCTTGGTGCTTCTCCAAATATTGTTCATAGTCTTGATGCAGTTCATATGACTATGGTAGTACATGCTGCTGACTTTGATGTAGCTGCTATTCATGATTCATGGGGTACTACTGCAGGATCAATGAGCAAACTATTTACCTTAGTCCGTGAAAAATTTGTTGAGTTGTATGAGGCTGATCCACTAAAACACGTACTAACTCAATTAGGTTGTGCTTCTATGCTGCCTAAGCGTGGAAACCTTGATATTAAAAAGGTTCTTGAGTCTGACTTTTGTTTCTGTTGAAAGGAAAAAAAAAAAAATAATGTTTACAGCTGATATGTCTTTAGGTGAAAAAGTTTTAGTGCTTGTAGATTCTCTTTTAAACTTAGATGAAGAAGATGATGGTAGTATTGTTGCTACTTTTGATTCCGAAGAAGTAAAAGAACTCTATGAGCTATATAGTGAGTTAGTTGCAGAGGATGAATAATCACCTCTTAACGTTAAAGCAGAAATGCTAAATTGTCTAAAATTGTATAAAAAGGAAAATGTCTAATGGCTATTATTAACAACGTTGAAATTCACTGGGTTAAGTGCGATCCTTCAAAGCCTGAGCGTTATCAGGGTAAAGGCCCTGCCAAGTTCTCAATCCAAATTCGTGTAAAAGATAAAAAAATCAAAGAATCTCTTGAAAAAGATTTTGGTTTTAAATTTTCACCAATGGAGGACAAAGACGGAAAGCTAGTTTATAAGACTAGTATTTCTCGTTATGCTTATGGCTCTGGTCCAGATGGCAATGAAGATACGAGCAAACCAAACAAACCAGTCAACGTTATTCTTGCTGACGGGACTGCTCTTGATCCAAATACTGTAGGTAATGGCTCAATCGCTAACGTTAGCTTTTACACTAAAGAAGATAAGTCTGGTCGTACGCTAAAAGGTATTCAAGTAACTAAGCTTATTAAGTTTGAACCTCGTGGAGACGAAGACGAGTTTGAACTAACCGACGAATTTGAGGTTATTGATCCAAACAACGAAGAGAATGACCCTTACTAAGGAGCACTAAATGACAGTCTATTTGGCTGGACCAATTGAAGGTATTAGTCTAGAAGAAGCAACAAAGTGGCGGGAAACTGCCACTAACTTTTTAACTACAAAAGGAATTAGCACGCTAGACCCAACTAGACGTAAAAAGTTTCATGATCAACCTTATTCAAGAAATCTAGCAAACAAAATTGTTAGAATGGATATCAACGATATCTGTGAATCAGATGTTGTTCTTATGAACCTTAAAGATCGTGGTAAAGGTAAAGCGTGGGGTACTATCTGTGAGTTAATTCTTGCTTATAATGAAGGCAAGACAGTTGTTGTTATACTAGAAGAAGGATTTAAGCATCCTTTTATCGATGTATTCGCAACAGAAGTACATCATACACTTGAAGACGCAATGGAAGCAACTTTAGCTTACTACAGGTAATTATGTCTCTTAAGAGAAAAAATGCAAAATGGGAATTTTCAATTCATGTTAATCCTGACAAGGGTCCTAATCGTGTATGCTTTGATCCAGCAGAAGCTCAAAGATTTTTTCGTAAAGTAATTAGAAACAATAAGCTTAAACTTGATCCTTTAGCAAAAGTTAAGCATTTACCTACAGGTTTAGTGTGGGAAACTGAGGATGCAGAAGAACTAAACGAATTTATCTGCGTTCTTGTAGACAGAGTAGGAGTAAGACGACATGGCTGATGCAATTAACCCTAAGCATTATCAGGGTGTATTAGTAATTCCTAAAGATCGAGTAGTTTATCATACCGATGTTGATGGTAATATTACTCTCCAGTACATTGAAGTTATGGAGTATATTATGACTCCTGAAGAATTTAAAGGTCATCTTAAAGGTCAAGCTTGGAAGTATATGCTACGACTTGGTGAAAAAGATGATGAAGTTCAAGAGCTTGGCAAATCTGCTTGGTATATCGACTATCTTCGCAATGTCTTTAAACGGATGAAACAATGAGCTTCCTAAGAACAGTCAATAATCTTTGTGAAACTAAACTTAAAGAACTAAACTTTGGTTCTAAGTTTTTTAGCTCTCATATTCTATGCAATTCTTTTATTGCAGGTGGAGCAATTATTTCAATCTCAAGAGAAGAAAAAATTAAAGATTATGACTTGTTTATGGTTAAAGGTGACTCTGCAGTAGCTTTGTTTACCTCTCTAATGAATAGGGTTCCAGGAGGAGCTAACTTTCAACTAGTAGTGAATAAGGATGAAAAAAATCCTAAATTAGAAAGAGGAACTCTGAAATCAGCAGTTATTAACTTTAATAATGAAAAAGCTCAAAGTGTAGAGGAGCTTATTGACGAGTTTAATGAAAACTGTAAGAGGTTCAAACCTTCAAACAGGAATCACAAAGTAGTTCCTACCTATCTTTCTAAAAATGCTCTAACACTCAACAATGGAATTCAACTAGTATTTCGTTTTATTGGTGAACCAAAAGAGGTATTTAGTACTTTTGACTATGAGCACTGCAAAGTTTATTGGCGTCCAAACCCAATTGGCTTGCTACTAGGAACTGTAACTTATGAAGGTCGTAGTCAAGAGTCTATTGCTAAAAACGAGTTAATCTACACTGGTAATACTCGTTTTGTTTTGTCAGCAATTAGCCGACTAAATAAATTTATTAAAAGAGGTTGGGGTATTAGCCCCTCTTCTCTTTTGTCTTTAGCAGTAACTTCTAGTAAGGTAGATTGGTCTAACAAACAAGAACTAGAAGAAGAACTGCTAGGTATTTACGGAATTGAAAACAATATTTTAAAACAAATCCTTGAGCTCTGCTCTGTAGAAAACAAAGTAGACTTAGATAAGGTTGTACAAATACTCGGAGAAGTATAATAATGTTAGAAAAATTTGTCGTTGTTCGTGATCGTGATAACTATAAGAGCGGTGCAGGTTATAGTGGTCCTCTCCTACGTCAGCTAGGGTTTCCAGAGGGTCCTTATATCCACGGTACCGCAAAAATTCTTGTTAACCAGCTTCGTTCTATCAGCTCAGAAAAGTTTAAGATTGTAGACTATGTTGCCAAATAAACAAGTAGTATTTGACCTCGAGACTAATGGTCTGTTACACGAGGCAGAAACTATTTGGATTTTTGTAGCTGAAGACTTAGTTACTGGTGAACAGACAGTTTTCTCGGATGAAGACAAAGATGCAAAACCGTTAAAAGAACTTCCTGCTTTTCTAGACTCTTGTCGTATGCTAGCCGGTCATCATATCTTAATGTATGATATTTTGGTCCTAGAAAAACTGTTAGGATGGAAACCCAAACAGAATCAAAAGCTAGTAGACACAATGATCATGTCTCAAGTACTTAACTATAAACGTTTTGGCTTTGGGCATAGTTTAGAGAAGTGGGGTGAATTTTTTGATTATCCCAAAAAAGAGCATGAAGACTGGTCTCAATACAGTCCTGAAATGCGTGAACGGTGTGTAACAGACGTTAAGTTAAACGTAATGGTTTATAACTATCTAGTTAAGGAGTTAAACTCTCGTAAGAATAAAGATAAGTTAAAACTTGGTTTAAAAGCAGAACACGGTACTTCCCGCTTTGTGGGGCGTTCTATTCTTTATGGTTGGCCTTTTGATGTCAAGAAAGCTTTTGAAGTCAAAGAGAAACTAGAAGAAGAAATGAAAGCTATTGAGGATTTTATTAACCCTCAGTTAAAACTAAAACTAGCTCAAATAGATAGAGATCCAGAGTTTAAATCGCCTGCTTGGGTTAAAACAGGACACTACGCTGCTCGTACTGCTAACTGGTTTGAAATTGATCCAGCTAGAGGACAAGAAGAAGATCGTCCTATTTGGGGAGACTATTGTAGAGTAGAAGCTGTCCATCCTGATATTGGATCTATGGAGTCAGTTAAGTCATTACTCTATGAGCTAGGTTGGGAGCCTGACGAATGGAACTATGTCAAAGATGCTAAAGGCAATCCTGTAAAGTCTAGTCCAAAGCTAACTGAAGCCTCGCTTGAGCCTTTAGGTGAAGTTGGTGAAAAGATTAATAAGTATTATACTTTACGTTCTAGGCATTCTATTCTAAAGACTTGGCTAGAAGAAAACCTAACTGACAAACAACGTATTCATGGTGACTGTTTTGTTATTGGTACTCCAACAGCACGTAGCCGTCATGGTGTCATTGCTAATATTCCATCAGCTGATGCTACTTTTGGTCCTGAAATTCGTAGTCTTTTCAGTAGCTCTGATGGTTATGTTATTGTTGGTGCAGACTCTAAAGGAAACCAAAATCGTGCTTTAGCACATTACTTAAACAACGCTGCCTATACAGAAGCTATTTGTACAGGTGATATTCATGATTTTAATCGTAAAATTCTTGAGTCTATTGTTGGACCCATGGGAGCAGATGGACGTAAAAGAGCAAAAGCTTTCTTTTACGCTCTTATCTTTGCCGGTGGTGCTGGTAAGCTAGCTTTAATTGTAACAGGTCGTCGTGATGCTAGTGTAGGTCAAAAAATTAAAGATGAGTTCTTAAGGAAAATTCCAGGACTAAATGAGCTAGTTACTAAGCTAGAAAAAATGTTTGATGCTACACAGTCTAAGACTGGTAAAGGCTACATTATGGCTCTTGATGGTCGTCCTATTTACATGGAAGGAAAACGTCTTGCTTTAAACTATCTCTTACAGTCTTTTGAGAAAATTACAGTAGCTCTTGCTATTGAGCAACTGCAAACTAAACTTGATGAAGGTGGCTTTGACTGGCAACCACTGATTGTTTATCATGATGAATGTCAGTTTATGATTCGAGAAGACCAAGCTGAAGCAGCTAAAGAAATCGCTCTCGAAGCTTTTAGAGAAGCACCTAAACAACTAGGAGCAATGATTATGGATGGCTCTGCAGCTATCGGTAAAAATTGGTATGAGACGCATTAATGAGTAAGTATGGTATGACTCGAGAAGAGTACGAACTCTTTAAAGGTAAAGCCCAAGTCAACCCACCTGAAACTTGGGTTTCTTATGGGTGGAATAGTAGCTTCAATGATGAAGTAGAGATTAAACACTTCCCTAACGATTTAGTTGCAAGAGCTTATTTTGCAGCTATGCAAGAAAACAACTATTATAAATTAGAAGGAATCAACTAATGGCTAATGTAATTCGCGCACAATTTCAAGGTAAAGATGGTCGTCTAAACATTGATAAAGGTATTCTAACTCTTTATGGTGGTTCTAAGCCAGTAAAGTGGGATATCACTAAGCGAGAAACAACAGATTTACTTCGTGAGTTTCTAAATGCAGCTTTAGACCGTGGCCAAGGCCCTAACTTTTCGCTGTTTCATGCGACAAATAAAAATAGCTTTAAATGGGATCCTAATGGTCTAAGCCGAGTAAACTTCACTACTGATGTATTTTCTTGGCTGCTACCCAATACAAAACATACTAAAGACATCCTTTCAGCAATGGTCCGTGCAAATGTCAAGTAAAGCTATCTATCCTGAGTACTATACTGTTGCAGAATACGAAAAGGAACTAGATAAAACTCTAAAACTGGGGTGCGTTGAACACGCACTCCTTTTTTACCATTTCTATCAGTATTGCGCTTTTAGGAATGAAGACTTTATTTCTTTTGAAAAGTTTTGTGAGTTATGTGATTTTATTGCAGATCATCTTCATGAGCTACCAGCAGGTATTCAAGAGTACGTTGTACTAGAAGATATTATGCTTTATCGTTGTTGCTTAACTCCTTTAAAAGATAATGAAAACTTTGAACGAGGAAAGCATATTATTACAGGTATTGAGGGTCTAATTAACAACTTAGACGAAAGACTAGACATTGACTACAAATTAGAGGTAATAGAAGAACTTGATAGCGTTAATTGATGGTGATGTTTTACTTCACGCAACACTTTGGGAGACTACTAACTATGAAGATGCCTTATCTAAACTACTATACAACATTGAAGATTACACTGATGGGGCCTTCTGCGATGGATGCATCATTGCAGTTGGGCCGTTAGACGGTAAAAATTATAGAGACGATTTGTATTCTGACTATAAACAAACACCTATGCGAGTAAAAGGTCGTGGAGAACGTCCTGAACATTTTGCTAAGGTAAAAGAGTATTTGTACTCTTTAGAAAATGTAGTAGTTGGAGACAATGTAGAAGCTGATGACTTGTTAGGGATTCTTAGCCGACAGCTAGGCGATAACTGCGTTATTGTTACAGTTGACAAAGATATGGATCAGCTATCTGGTCGTCATTATAACCCTAAATACAACAAGGAACGTTACTACGTTCTTAGCGAAGATGAAGCAGATAGATTCTTTCTTAAACAACTACTAATGGGTGATGCTATGGACAAAATTCCAGGATTACCTAAATATGGTCCTATTAAGGCAGAAAAAATTGTAGACTCTTTTAAAACAGTAAAAGAGGCGGCTAATGCTGTTCTAGACCATTACTTCCTAGCTTATGACAAAGACTGGGAAAATTACTTTTTAGCTAACGGTAAGCTGCTATGGTTACAACGTAAAGATTACGATTGGTTTACTCTAGACAAATTCAAAGAGAGTTTCCTAAATGATCGTACTGGAATTTCGGCTTAAAGATCTAGGCTATGCTTGTGTTACACGTCAAGAAAAAACAGAAAAACGACCAGTTACCTATAAAGTAGAATTATGGGATAAAAATAAGTTTTACCACTCTAAAACTTTTTTCAACTTTGAACAAGCAGAGTTGCATTACTGGGAGCAATTGAAAAAGGAATTTTTATGAACTTAGCGAGGTTGCATTACTAAACAAGGCCACTGGGATTGCACAGGTTTAAAACTAGATCCTGCTGGTGCAATCGGCTTTGTTTACATGATAGTTTATACCGACACCAATCAAAAGTACATTGGTAAGAAAAACTTTAAAGGTAGGGGCAAATTGAATAAAGGACAAGACTCTAATTGGAAGTCTTATACTAGTTCTAGCTCCTACCTTAATGATTTAATAAAAGAAAAAGGTAAAGATCGATTTAAATTCATTATACTTGAACAGTACTATACTGTAGGTGGGTTAAGTTTTGCAGAGACTTGGAGTCAGGTTTTTGTAGAAACACCAAGTAACAACGATGAATTTATGAATCGATTTATTGACAAAGTAACTTGGAAAGTAACTGAACCTGTAACTGATAGACATAAAAGAAGGTTAAAACACTATATGAAGAAGTATCGCTATGGTTGAGTTCTTAATTACCTTACCTCTAGTTTGGTTTA
>VFQS010001514.1_pt1 | contig 21161 bp, 21 predicted proteins | sample 3512361 | NCBI WGS metagenome assembly VFQS01 (sample SAMN10412375, study PRJNA504923) | tailings metagenome | isolation source: Relicate 1 Philex TSF3 active mining | place: Philippines
AATGGTTTCCCAAGCCGATTGATGCTTGCTAAGAATCACCACAGGCTGATCAATGATTGCCTCAATATTCGCTTTTCCTAGAACTTCAAACCGAACACCACAAAAGAATTGCAGGAAAAAGATAATACTTCGACCCCAGAACTGAATGATGCGATAACGACTATGTTCGTTCAGGAATGGAAAAGTTATTAAGCAAAAAACCGCATACAAGGGCGTATACGTGACCAGACTAATAAAAAAAAGGAGTGAACGCAGCCAAATCATGGGTGTGCCAAGATCGATTGTGCAAAACCCATTAAATCCTCATGGATCCGAGTATTGCTTGGTAATTCAGCTTTCTTAACACCTCGACCTTTTCCAGTTAGGACCAGGTGCGGACTGGCACCAAGAGCTGTTCCTGCCAAAAGATCGCGCAATGAGTCACCCACGATAGGCACATTGCTTAATGGCAAAGCAGGGTTTGCAGGACTTTTTAAATAACGATTTGCAATTTGATGCATTAAACCCGGTTTAGGCTTGCGGCAATCACACTGATCGGCATCGGTATGGGGGCAAAAGAAAATACTATCAATCCTGCCATTTAGCGGTTTGAGCAAATCCATCATTTTTTGGTGCATCGCATGCAATTCACTTAAGGTGTAATAGCCACGTGCGATGCCCGATTGGTTGGTAGCAATAGTCAGGGTATAACCTGCCTGAGAAAGTAATGCAATCGCTTCTAAGCTATTGGGAATCGGGATCCACTCGTCACATGACTTAACATAATCGTCGCGATCTTGATTAATCACCCCATCACGATCCAAAATAATGAGCTTATCGACTTTAACGGTCATGCAAGTTTGCCAATATCGGCGACTAAATTCATTTGTTGGTGGAGGCGTTGCAGTAGGGCAAGACGATTATTTCGAAGCTCGATGTTCTCATCCATTACCATGACATCTGCAAAGAATTGATCCACCGGCTCACTGAGTGAGACCAGATCTTGCAATAGATCAATCAATTGTTGGGCTTGGAGCTTCTGATCGAGGCGCGGTTGTAATTGAGTAAGAGCCGTATATAAATTCTTTTCTGCTGCAATGCTGAGTAGACTTGGGTTGATCTCTACATTCAGTTTGCCATCAACCTTCTTCAGGATGTTGCTAATTCGCTTATTGGCCGCAGCAAGCGCGGCTGCTTGCGGTAATTGATTGAAACTCCGAATGGCCAGTAAACGTGCAATGAGATCATTGAGTTTTTGAGGATGGGTGCTCAGTACCGCATCAATCTCTAAGGGGCTAAATGTCGCTCCAGCAACGACTTGATCTTTTAAGTATGCTTTTAATCGATCCAGAATAAATTGATAAATAACTTCTTCATCAATTTCGACCTTTAAGGCCAGATTTGAAAACTGCCGCTTCGCAAGCCCAATCAGTTGCTTGAGATTGAGTGGCAAATTCTTTTCTAATAGCAGTCGGCAAATCCCTAAGGCATGGCGCCGCAGCGCATAGGGGTCCTTATCGCCTGTGGGAGCAAGACCGACACCCCAAATTCCAATAATAGTTTCTAACTTATCAGCGATCGCCAATACGGTTCCCACCAAGGTTTCCGGTAGAGAGTCGCCAGCAAATCGGGGGAGATAGTGCTCGTAACACGCCGCAGCAACATCCGGCGCCTCATGATTAGCCAAGGCGTAGTAGCGCCCCATGACCCCTTGTAGTTCAGGGAACTCGCCAACCATATCCGTTAATAGATCAGCCTTAGCAAGCTGTGCAGCACGGTCAACCTCTTGAAGCTTAAGTTGTGATCCAGCTTGATTTAAGCTGCTGGCGATTGCACTGGCTAAGGCCCGGACTCGTTCTGAGCGTTGGAGCTGATTTCCTAACTGATTGTGATAAATCACCTTGGCTAAATCAGGAATGCGTGATTCTAGGGTACGTTTTTGATCTTGCAGATAAAAGAAGCGGGCATCAGCCAAGCGGGGACGAATAACCCGCTCATTCCCAGAAATAATTGACTCTGGTTGATCCGTTTGGATGTTTGAGACGATGAGGAAACGATTGCTGAGTTTGCCATCCTGGTTGGTTAAGGCAAAGTATTTCTGATTGGTTTGCATCGTCAGAATCAAGCATTCCTGAGGAACTTCCAAAAACTCAGGATCAAACTCGCAGGTATAGATCGCCGGATACTCTACCAAGGCGGTGACCTCATCCAAAAGAGCATCTGGCATTAAAACCCGCAATCCTTTGGCAGCCTTTTGTAACTCAGATTCAATGTAAGCGCGGCGTTTGGCAAATGACGGGATTACTTTTACAGCCTCAAGTTGGGGTTCGTATTGCTGCGCATCACCAATGGTAATGATTCCGGACGATAAGAAACGATGCCCTTCGGTTTGGTTGCTTGCATCAATCCCTAAGGCATGAATCGTAAGGGTCTTCGATCCGTGTAGTGCGATGATGCGGTGCACGGGTCTCGCAAATTGGACTTCTTCAATGGCACCTGATTGCGCTTCAATCTGGTAATGCATCATCTTGGCAATTGGTAATTGGTCGATGGCGTCTGCTAAAGCCGATTGCAGTGCTGATTCTAGACGTGCACCTGTGGCAATTGTATTTAAATAAAGCGCCTCATTTTTACCTTCACCGCTACGTTCTAATTGATCGAGCGGAGTATCGGGGTGACCCAAGCTTGCCAACTTTTTGGTAAGCGCCTGACTGGGTTTGCCTTGTGCATCATAGGCAATTGAGAGTGGCAAGAGTTTCTCGCGCACCGGATAGTCGGGCGCTTGATCCAATACACCACTAATGAGAACTGCCAAACGTCTAGGGCTGGCAAATGACTCACAGGTACTGCTAGCACTGAGTAACTGTGCTTTCTTTAAACTTTCGTAGATCGATTGCGAAAAGGATTCGCCTAAACGTTTGAGTGATTTTGGGGGAAGCTCTTCGGTGAATAGCTCGAGCAGCAAAGGGAGACGGTTCATATGGAAATTAATGCCTTAATGCGCTTTGGTTTGCAACATGGGAAATCCCAGTTGTTCACGTGATTCGTAATACGCTTGCGCGACCAAGCGCGACAGATTGCGAATACGACCAATATAGGCAGCACGCTCTGTTACTGAAATCGCCCCACGCGCATCTAGCAGATTAAATGTATGGGCTGCTTTTAAAACCATCTCATACGCAGGTAGTGCAAGCGCGTGCTCCATTAGGCGCTTCGCTTCACTTTCGTAATGATTAAAGTTTGCGAACAGGAAGTCTGTATTGGAGTGCTCAAAGTTATAGCGCGACTGTTCCACTTCGTTTTGGTGATACACATCACCATAGGTCACGCCGTCCGTCCAGACGAGATCAAACACATTGGAGCAGTTTTGCAAGTACATCGCTAAGCGTTCTATTCCGTAGGTAATCTCACCCAATACGGGTTTGCAATCTAAGCCACCCACTTGCTGAAAATAGGTAAATTGAGTCACCTCCATCCCATTGAGCCAAACTTCCCAGCCAAGGCCCCACGCCCCTAAGGTTGGGTTCTCCCAGTCGTCTTCAACGAAACGGATATCGTTTTGCTTCAGATCAAGCCCTAAAGCCTTTAAAGAGCCCAGATATAAATCCAAGATGTTGGCAGGCGCTGGTTTTAAAACAACTTGGTACTGGTAGTAGTGTTGCAAGCGATTTGGGTTTTCACCATAACGACCATCTTTGGGACGTCTTGAGGGCTGAACATACGCTGCTTTCCATGGTTCAGGACCAATGGCTCGCAAAAAAGTGGCTGTATGCGAGGTGCCGGCCCCCACTTCAAGATCGATGGGTTGTAACAACGCACAACCCTGTTGGTCCCAATAATCTTGAAGTTTGAGAATAATTTGTTGAAACGTTAGCATGCGACACAATGATTTTTTAGATAAGACCTTGATTTTACTCGGCAAACCAAGGACTCGTTAAAAAATCAGTTCGGTTGTGTTCTCCGCCAATAGCCAATTCCCAGGGCAAAAAGTACCCAGATCAAAATCGGCCAATTGCCCCAGATCACATAAGGCGTGCGTCCGTCGAAGGCTTGTACACGCAACTCAAGCTCGCCCTGCACAAATTGCGGAAGGCTTGCCACGACTCGTCCGCGCTGATCAATCACCGCAGTGATCCCAGTATTCGTGGCACGTAAACTGGGTAAGCCAGTTTCGAGAGAGCGTAATTGGGAGAGGCGTAATTGCTGCATGGGGGCTTGCGATTGGCCAAACCAAGCCAAGTTCGTAACGTTCACTAAAAGATTAACTGGTTCTCTACTATTACGAATTCGGGTGGCGATTTCGTTGCCAAAAATATCTTCGTAGCAAATTGAGATAGCCGCATAAAGTGGGCGATCTGGATTAGAGCGGGGGCGAATCAAAAATGGCGCCTGATCAATTGATCCTCTGGCAAAGTCACTCATCGGCACTTTAAATGAATCCACAAACCACTGAAAACCTGGAGGAATAAATTCGCCAAACGGAACCAAGTGATGTTTATCGTAGTGGTGGATAGGCTGTTGGTTAGAAAAGCCACTGACCCGGTTGGAATACTGAACCGCAGCGTCGCCTTTGGCAATTTTGCCAATTAAGCCGAGTAATACATGACTATCTGTCTCATTCACAAACGCTTGAATGCGTTCAATCGATTGATCAGGAATGTCTGGTTCGGGCCAAGGAAATGCGGTCTCGGGGACAATAATTAAATCAGCCGGGGCTTTAATAATTTGATCTCGATAAAAATGGATTTGTTTTAGGATGTCAGCGGGATTAAATTTGAGGCTTTGTTCAAAGTTCCCCTGAATTAGGCGTACCGTGATGGGTGCGTCTTTGGGGCTAGTGAACGACCAAATTCCCAAAACCTGGACAATTACAACCACTCCCACTATGACAGCGATACTTTTAAGCCGGGGTTGACTCAATTGCAAGGCGGCCCAGATCAACAAATAGGTACAAGCTAGTCCGCCTAAGTAGGGTGCGATATTTGTAAAGGGGCCATTGACTTGCGACTCTGCAAATCCCATCCATGGAAAGCCAGTAAAAATCTGACCTCGTAAATATTCGCTTAGTACCCATGCCGCAGGAATCGCAATGGATCGCCACGCAGAATAAGTGACCTGCTTTGCAATCAGATTGGCTAATCCAAAATAGACTGCCATTAGGCTGGCTAGGGCGAAAACAGCAAGGCTTGATAACCATATCGCCATTCCACCGACATCATGAAGGCTAATAAAAATCCACCAAAGAGCAGGCACAAAATAACCCAGACCAAGTAAGAATCCATCCCGAAATGCCTGACTGGATTTAGCCTCGCTACTCCGATTTAGGATGTATAAAGTGTAAGCAAATAAGACTATTTGAATATAGCCACTAAAGGGAAGCTCACTCGCGATCGCTAAGAGAACCCCTAAAAAAACAAGTAAGGCGCTATAAATAATGGGATTGGCCTGAAGACGACTACTTTGCAATTAAGAATCGGTGGCAGAAACGTTGGGGGTTGCAATGCGACGCATTAGAAGAATATGGACCTGACGGGGATCGGCACGTTGGACCTCGAATTCAAAACCATTCATGCGAACCCGCTCACCAAATTTTGGTACCCGACCCAAATGTTGAATCACTAGCCCAGCCACGGTCTCGACATCTTCTGCTGAAAAGTCCGTCTTTAGCTCTTCATTAAGCTGCTCAAGCTCGGTCATGCCTTTGATTCGATAATCACCATTTTTTAAGACGGTGATATTGTCGGCGTCCTCATCGATGTCATGCTCATCTTCAATATCACCAACAATTTGCTCAATCACATCTTCAATGGTGATCATGCCAGCCACGCCACTGTATTCGTCAACCACAATGGCTAAATGATTGCGGTTATTGCGAAAGTCTTTGAGCAAGACGCTTAAGCGTTTTGACTCAGGAATAAAAACAGCCGGTCGCAGCCAGTCTCGAACCTGAAAATCTTTTTCAGTGAAATGGCGCAAAAGATCTTTTGCTAACAGAATGCCGATGACTTGATCTCGATTGCCTTCATACACTGGGAAGCGCGAGTGGCCAGTTTTGACCACATCCGCAATGATTTGTGACAAGGGAGCATTGATGTCAATCCAGTCAATTTGGGCGCGAGGCAGCAATATATCGCGAGCAGATAATTCGCCAACCTGAAACACCCCCTCGATCATCGAAAGTGCATCGGCATCCATGAGCCCATCTGCTTGGGCCTCACGAAGAGTCTCAATCAGCTCTTTACGCTGCGCTTTGGGATCAGAGGATTGGTCAGAAAAAAACGCGCTTAGGCGATCAATCAGGCTATTTGACATAAATTAGTAGACAGCATAAAACATTTTTATGACAGTCAGCTCAGGCATGGATTTCTAGTAGGGGTTTGGAAAGCCAAGCGATTGCAAGATCTTGATTTCAAGCGCTTCCATTTGTTTGGCATCTTTTGGCTTTAGATGGTCATAGCCTTTGGCATGCAAGCAGCCATGAATCAAAAGATGGGCGAGGTGTGCCACGAGCGACTTTTGTTGCTCTTTGGCCTCTGCGCGCAGAATTGGTAAACATAAAACAATGTCTGCTTCAATCGATTTCCCCTGTGTTGGATAGGAAAAAGTGAGGACATTGGTGGGCTTATCAAAGCCCCGAAAAAATAGATTGAGATCATGGGCCTCGGCTTTATTCACAAACCGAATCGTAAGTATTGCCTTACTTTGAAAACAGGCTCCAGCCCATTGACGAATTTGCGCCAAACTCGCAATACTCAAAACCTGGTTTTGCAAGGCTTGCGTGGCGAACTGAAGATCGAGGTTTAGGGTTTGGCTCATGAATCAATTAGACCTAAGAATGAACAACTTCTCCGCGTAGGGTGTGCTTCAGAACCTCAGTAACTTTAACGTCAAGCATCTGTCCAATCCATTGATCGACGGCGCTCTGATCAGAATCACTCTTTGGGATGATGATATTAACCACGCGATTGTTCTCGGTACGTCCTAGAAGGTGTGCGTTATCCCGCGTTAAGCCCTCAATTAACACCCGCTCATGATTGCCAAGCATGGCCTGACTGACTGTAAGCGCTTGAGAATCAATTTGGGCGATCAAACGCTGCAAGCGCTTTAACTTGATTTCATAAGGGGTGTCGTCTTCCAGATTGGCTGCGGGAGTACCAGGCCTAGGGCTAAAGATGAATGAGTAGCTGTTATCAAACTGCAGCTCAGTCACCATATCCATCAGCTTCTCAAAATCAGCCTCGGTTTCCCCGGGAAAGCCAACGATGAAGTCACTCGAGAGTGAGAGATTGGGACGAACCGAACGCATTTTACGAATAATGCTTTTGAACTCCAAGCTCGTATAGCCCCGCTTCATGGCCGACAAAATTTTATCCGAGGCGTGCTGTACGGGAAGGTGTAAATGACTGACCAACTGTGGGACCCGGTCATAAACGTCAATGAGGCGTTGGGTAAATTCTTTGGGATGACTGGTGGTAAACCGAATGCGTTCTAGCCCCGGGATCTCTGACATGTATTCGAGGAGCAGGGCAAAATCAGCAATCTCTGATGTTTGGCCCATGAGACCGCGATAGGCATTGACGTTTTGACCCAATAGAGTGATCTCCTTCACACCCTGCTCAGTGAGACCCACAATTTCAGTGAGTACATCCTCAAAGGGACGAGACACTTCTTCACCGCGTGTATACGGCACCACGCAATAGCTGCAGTACTTCGAGCAGCCTTCCATGATGGAGACGAAGGCGGAACCTTTGGTCTGACGTGAGCGCGGGAGATGATCAAACTTCTCAATCTCTGGAAACGAGATATCTACTTGCGATTGTCCGGTGGTAAGTCGCTGGTCAATTAATTTTGGCAAACGGTGCAGGGTTTGTGGGCCAAAGACAAAATCCACATGCGGTGCTCGATTAATAATCTGTTTGCCTTCTTGGCTGGCAACGCAGCCGCCAACGCCAATTAAAAGGTCGGGCTTTAACTGCTTTAACTCTCGCAGACGGCCTAGGTCAGAGAACACCTTTTCTTGGGCTTTTTCTCGGATGGAGCAGGTATTGAGCAAGATGACATCAGCATCTTCTATTTGATCCGTTTGGTCCATGCCTTGAGCAGAATGAAGGACATCGGCCATTTTGTCCGAATCATACTCATTCATTTGGCAGCCAAATGTTTTGATATAAAGCTTTTTCATACGCCGATCTCAGGTTTATAACTGGGGGCAAGCTCTTATTGTAGGCGATTCTTAAAGGTGTTCGGGCTCTTGAAATCGGTCAAGGTGCCCCAATATGTAAAGCAATCAAAAATTGAACAAAAAAGGACATTTACCAATGAGTACCGTAAAAGAAACCCTTGGCTTTCAGGCCGAAGTAAAACAACTTTTGCAGTTAATGATCCATTCCTTGTATTCCAATAAGGAAATCTTTTTGCGAGAGCTGATTTCAAACGCTTCGGATGCCGCTGATAAGTTACGCTTTGAGGCGATGACCCATTCTGACTGGTATGAGTCAGACCCCGAGTTAAAAATCAAAATCAGCTTTAATAAAGAGGCTAGAACCATCACGATTAGTGATAACGGAATCGGCATGAGCCGCGATGAGGTGATTGCTAATTTAGGAACCATTGCGCGATCAGGCACAAAAGAGTTTTTTACAAAACTCTCGGGTGATCAGCAAAAGGATGCAGCCCTGATTGGTCAGTTTGGTGTTGGATTCTATTCAGCATTTATTGTGGCTGACAACATCATCGTGGAAACACGACGTGCCGGCTTACCCGCATCCGAGGGTGTGCGTTGGGAATCTCAGGGTGCTGGGGAGTTCACGATTGAAACCATCAATCGTCCTGAGCGTGGCACCTCGATCACCTTGCACTTGCGCGAGGGCGAAGATGAGTTACTTTCTTCATGGAAATTGAAATCCATCATTCGTAAATACTCAGATCATATTTCCTTGCCAATCCAGATGCACAAGGAGCAATGGGATGAAGAAAAGAAGGAACAGGTCACAAAAGATGAGTTTGAGACCATCAATCAAGCAACCGCCCTATGGGCTAGACCAAAGTCAGAAATTACAGACGAGCAGTACAAGGAGTTCTACAAACATATTTCCCATGACTTTGAAGACCCTTTAACGTATTCGCATAATCGGGTTGAGGGGCGCAGTGAGTTCACCCAGCTCTTATTTATTCCCAAGAAAGCTAACTTTGATCTATGGGATCGTAATAAGCGTAATGGCATCAAGCTCTATGTCAAACGCGTCTTTATCATGGACGATGCTGAACAGCTCATGCCCATGTATCTTCGCTTTGTCACGGGCGTGATTGACTCTACTGATTTACCACTGAATGTCTCTCGTGAAATCTTACAAGAATCGCGTGATGTCAAAAGTATCCGTGAAAGCTCAACCAAGCGAGTTTTAACGATGCTTGAGGAGCTAGCTAATAGTGAGGATGCTGCCAAAAAAGAGCAGTTTGCCCAGTTTTGGCAAGAGTTTGGTCAAGTCCTCAAAGAGGGGATCGGAGAAGATGTCGGCAATCAAGAGCGGATTGCAAAATTAGCCCGCTTTGCTAGTACGCATACCGATTCTGCCGAACAAACGGTTGCGCTTGCGGATTACGTTAGTCGTATGAAAGAGGGGCAAGACAAGATTTATTACGTCACCGGAGAATCCTATACCGCTGCCAAGAACAGTCCTCACCTAGAAATCTTTAAGAAAAAAGGTGTTGAGGTTCTATTGTTATCCGATCGAGTTGATGAGTGGCTGTTGTCCTATTTCCATGAGTTTGACGGTAAAGCCTTGGTATCCGTTGCAAAAGGTGGCCTTGATCTCGGTGCCTTGGCCGATGAAGCTGAGAAAAAGGAACAAAAGGAAACCGAAGAGCAGTACAAGGACTTGATCGAGCGCATGAAAAAATCACTTGATGGCAGGGTGAAGGATGTGCGTGTCACCTTACGTTTGACGGATTCGCCTGCGTGTTTAGTCGCTGATGAGCATGAACTTTCTGCGAACCTATTGCGGATGCTCAAGGCTGCGGGTCAGCAAGCACCGGATAGCAAACCGATCTTAGAAATTAATCCACAACACCCCTTAGTTCTAAAATTAAAATACGAGGACAAGCAATTTGACGATTGGGCAACCATTTTGTTTGATCAGGCATTGCTTGCGGAGGGCGGTCAGTTACAAGATCCCGCTGGATACGTAAAACGGATTAATCAAATGCTATTGGCATAAAGGATTGGGTATGAGAGCAGTAGTATCTCGATTTGGTAGCGGTCATTTTCAGCAGGCCCTTGAAGTCGGCAATGATCATTTTGTCTCGGATGTTGATCAAGACAAGGGCGGTAATGCCTCAGGCCCATCGCCCCATGAGTATTTGGGGGCTGCCTTAGCTGCCTGCACAGGCATGACCCTCAAAATGTACGCCAAGAGAAAATCGTGGGATCTGCAGGATGCGATTGTGACAGTGGATATTGAGCGAGTTAACGACATCGAAAAATTTAAACGCTCTATCAAACTGGTTGGTGTAATTGATTCAGAACAGCGCGATCGTTTATTTGAAATTGCAGACAAGTGTCCAGTTCACAAGGCACTTGCCGGCAAAATAGAAATCGATACCTTGTTACTTTGAGCCCGATGAGGAGCTATTGGAGTTGGTAGAGCTTGCTTTACCAGCTTGATAGCCTTTGTTGTATTGGGCTTGCTTGTCTTTCTCATACATATCGTAGACATAGCCAGAGGCTGCACCAACTGCCGCACCACCCACCGCACCCCAAATTGGGTTGCTATGGAAAATAGCAGCACCGACTGCGCCCGCAGTTGCGCCAATTGCGCCACCCGATAAAGTGCGCTGTTGAGTAGTGTCCATATTGGAGCAACCCGTTATCAACAATGCGGAACCAAGAATGATGGGAATAAATTTTTTCATGATCACGTTCTCCTAAAGAAATGATTATTTGCCACAAGGAAAGCGACTGGCAAGATAACGCAGTGCACTATCTGCCGCAGGCGTATTGTTGTATTGCTGATTTTGCTTCGCCCAATTGACGTAATCCGCGATTACGCTATCCACAGGAGGGGCGGGTTGCTTCAGACAAATAAAAGGCTTGGCGTTGGTTGGGTGACGTGTCACTAGATAGGTGTCATAAATAGCCGTTGAGTAACCAACACAAAATGATCGGTATTCTGAGCTGGCGGGCAATTGACAATACTTGACGAGCTCTTGCGTACTTAGGGCTTGATTTTGGGCCATTGTTGGCGAACTCAAAGCAAGGCCAAACCCCAGCAATAAAAACAGTTTTTTCATTATTAGTCCTTTAAAAAAGCAAAATTGCACCACATGGGTGCAAATTGATGAATAAATTGCCCCACTACAAAACATAATACTCAAAACTAATTAACAAAAGTAGGGGTATTTCATGGATGCAATCAAATCAGGGGTGGACACCCTTTTTATTTTGCTGGGCGCAATCATGGTTCTGGCAATGCATGCAGGCTTTGCATTTTTGGAGCTCGGAACCGTTCGCAAGAAAAATCAAGTTAATGCTTTGATTAAGATTTTGGTGGACTTTTCAGTATCTACTATTGCGTATTTCTTCATTGGGTATAGCATCGCTTACGGTGTTCATTTTTTCTCCAGCGCTGAAGTGCTTGCTCAGAAAAGTGGCTTTGATCTCGTTAAATTTTTCTTCTTACTGACATTTGCTGCTGCAATTCCAGCCATCATTTCTGGAGGAATCGCGGAGCGTGCCAAATTTAATCCTCAATTAATTGCTACTTTTGTGATTGTTGGTTTTGTATACCCATTTTTTGAGGGTATTACATGGAATCAGCATTATGGAATTCAAACTTGGATTAAAGAGCTGACCGGTGATGAGTTTCATGATTTTGCTGGTTCAATCGTAGTTCATGCGGTTGGTGGTTGGTTGGCTTTGCCAGCGATCTTGTTATTGGGTGCACGTCGTGGGCGATATTCGAAAGAGGGTCAGGTTGCAGCACATCCACCCTCAAGTATTCCATTTTTAGCTTTGGGCGCTTGGATTCTGACGGTCGGATGGTTTGGCTTTAATGTCATGAGTGCGCAAACGATTGATAAGATCAGCGGATTAGTCGCCTTAAACTCACTGATGGCAATGGTTGGCGGCACCGTTGCGGCATGGTTTGTAGGGCGTAACGATCCCGGTTTCTCCTACAACGGACCTCTTGCTGGCTTGGTAGCGGTGTGTGCTGGTTCCGATTTAATGCACCCCCTGGGCGCTCTCGTGGTTGGCTTGGTGGCAGGCGCTTTATTTGTTTATATGTTCACGAAGGTACAGAATCGTTGGAAGATTGATGACGTACTTGGTGTTTGGCCTTTGCATGGTTTATGTGGCTTGTGGGGCGGTATAGCAGCAGGAATCTTTGGTAGCACGGCACTCGGTGGGCTTGGCGGAGTTAATGTCCTGGCCCAAACAATCGGTAGTGTATTAGGGATAACGATCGCTTTAATTGGCGGTTTCCTGGTGTACGGACTTCTTAAAGTAACGCTTGGGATACGGATGTCTCAAGAAGATGAATTCGACGGAGCCGATCTGAGCATTCATAAAATCTCTGCCACCCCAGATCGGGAGTCTAATTGGTAGCCCAGACTCTCTATAATTAGGGAATGGCAATTTATGAGTTAGATGGAATATCCCCCGAATTAGGTGATGGTGCTTGGGTGGCGGACTCTGCTGAAGTCATTGGCCGAGTTCATCTTGGCAAAAACGCGAATGTCTGGCCACGCGTGGTGATTCGGGGCGATAACGAGCCGATTCGCATTGGAGCTGGTACGAACATCCAAGACTCTGCAGTTTTACACTCTGACTATGGCTGGCCGCTCACCTTGGGCGAGAACGTATCGATTGGTCATCAGGCGATGGTGCATGGCTGCACGATTGGTGATGGTAGCTTAATCGGAATTAATGCCATTGTCCTCAACGGTGCCAAGATTGGTAAGAATTGCCTAGTCGGTGCTGGTGCTTTAGTTACGGAAGGGAAAGAATTCCCAGACGGTTCCTTGATTATTGGATCGCCTGCCAAAGCGGTCAAAACGCTTAGCTCAGAGCAAATTGCTGAGATGAATCGCATCTCCTCGCATTACGTAGAGAACGCTGCACGTTACCGCAAAACCCTCAAGAAAATTTCCTAGGCTTTCATTGCTTCACGTTCTTAACGTCATTATTCCGATCTTTGCCCTAATCTTGGCAGGATATATTTGTGGCAAAACGGGTAAGTTAAGTCCGAATGCATCGACTGAAATTAATCGCTTTGTGGTTTGGCTCGCACTGCCAGCCCAAATGTTTGACTTCACTGCACATAGTAATTGGCAGGAGCTTTGGCAACCAGGATTCATCATCGCATTTAGCTCGGGTGCGATCTTGGTCTATTTGGCCCTCTTAATTTATTACCGGATTCAGACCAAAGATTGGACCGTTGCTAGTTTTCAAAGCTTGAGCGGTTCGTATGCAAACACTGGGTATATGGGCATTCCGCTACTACTACTCGCTTTTGGTGAGAGTGGCCTTGGGCCCGCCGTGATTGCAACTTTGATTGTGGTGTGTGCACTCTTTGCAGTAGCGATCATCTTTATTGAGCTAGGCGTACATGCCAAAAAGCCGTTTGGTGAAATTATTCAAACGGTTGGAAAATCCTTGGCCACCAATCCTCTATTGGTAGCGCCGTTTTGTGGGGCGCTTTGGGCTACTACTGGTTTAGAACTCTATGCTCCACTGCGCCAGTTTGTCAGTTTTTTAGGAGCTGCAGCCAGTCCCTGCGCATTGGTTTCAATTGGATTATTTTTAGTTCAAAAAACTGCCGCACCCGCAAAGACCACTTGGAGTCTGGTGTTTGTAAAACTGATCTTGCAACCATTCGTCGTTTGGGTGGTAGCGGATCCGATCTTGGGATTACCGACGTTCTGGGTTTATGCCGCTGTCTTGGTGAGCGCTTTACCAACGGGCACAGGCCCATTCATGCTAGCTCAATATTACCGAGCTGACGGTTCTCTGATCTCACGAGTCGTACTCATTACCACCCTAGGTTCTTTATTTACGCTATCGATCCTCGTATGGTGGATGACGCCTAGCTAGGCTCTGGATTTTTTCCTTCTGCATCCACTTGGTGCTCCCAAGAGGCATTGATAAACGCGGGGAGCTGCATGCAATTCTGCGTAATTCGGCGCAAGGTCGGATAGCCACTAAAACTAATCTTGGCATCGAAGGCATTAAAGACTTGCGGAACTAAAAATGCATCGGCCATACCCGGCTGATCGCCATAGCAGAATTGGCCAACGCGCGGATCGTTCGAGAGACGTTTTTCAAGGCTGGCGAGCCCCTTCTCGACCCAATGGTTGTACCAGGTTAAACGCTGTTCATCACTAATTCCGAGTTTTCCAACCAGATAGCGTAGAACCCGAAGATTATTGATGGGATGAATATCCGCAGCGATATCTTGAGCTAAACCACGAACCCACGCTCGATCCTCGATCTTGGTTGGCAATAAAGCCGGTTTGGGATATTTTTCCTCGAGGAATTCAATGATCGCTGATGACTGGTGCAGAGTAATTCCCGCATCAATATACAGCGGCACTAAACCATTTGGGTTTAGGGTTTGATAGGATTCCTGGAGCTGTTCACCGCCGCCCTTACGAAGGTGAACCGGAATTACCGCATATTCAATCCCTTTGAGATTGAGTGCAATCCGCACCCGAAAGGCAGCGGAGCTCCGCCAGAAGCTATAGAGAGTTGGTTTCATTAGAACGATGCTACCGCACCATCGCTTCTTGGATCCCAGCCACCTTTGAGGATGCCTGATGGCTCGCGAATAATGCAACCCGCGTGTCCAACCGTTTCATCAAGCTCAGCCAAGATCTCAATGTCATGCCCCATGTCTCGAAGTTGTTGAACGAGCGCTGGATCAAAACGGGATTCCAATTTCAGCGTATCACTGGTTTGCCCCCACGTGCGGCCCAGAAGCCAACGGGGACGACTAATCGCATCTTGTGGGTCGAGTCCATAGATAGCGGTTCGTGTAAATACCGCGCACTGAGTTTGTGGCTGCCCATCACCACCCATGGTTCCGTAAACCATAGACCGACCATCTTTAAATAATGCAAGAGCAGGATTTAGGGTATGAAATGGCTTGCGGTAAGGCAAGAGGGTATTGAGCGCCTTAGGGTCCAATGAAAAGCTGCAACCACGGTTTTGCCAGTTAATACCTGTTTTTGGTAAGACAATTCCGGAGCCGAACTCATGATAAATACTTTGGATAAACGAAACGCATCGGCCCTCGCCATCAATCACGCCCATCCAAATGGTGTCTGCGGGTCCTCGACCAGCGCCCCAGGGGAGAGCGCGTTGACGATCTACTTGATTGGCGAGTGTTTTTAAAAAGCCAGGCGATAAAAATTCTTGGGCATGCTTTTGCATATAGGCAGGATCCGTAATGTGTTGATCGCGGATCTTGAACGCTTGTTTGGTTGCTTCCACACAATGATGAACATATTCTGGGCTGTCAACCGCAAATTGCTTGAGTTTGAGTTGATCCAAAATGCCCAAAATCATGAGTGACACCACCCCTTGGGTGGGAGGTGTCATGTTGTACACATCTGCCAAGCTGTGCGCTAGGTGTAAGGGGTTGATCAATTTTGCATGGTGGCGCTGCAGATCATCGAGGCGCAGTGGACTGCCTAATTGCTTGAGCTCTTTGGCAATTTGTTCTGCAAGCTCCCCGCGGTAATAATCATTCGTCCCTTTTTTGGCGATCTGTCGCAAAGTATTCGCGAGGCGCTTTTGATAAAACACACTGCCAGTTGCTGGAGACTTACCTTTTACTAAGAAGGTTTCTGAGAATCCAGGTTGTGGACTCAGCTCAACCCGTTTTTTCTCAGTAAGGGCAGATTGACTGTACGTCACTGGAACACCATGTTCGGCATAGTGAATCGCATCTTCGAGTAAACGAGATAAGGGTAATCTGCCACCCAAGCTCTTCTTGGAAAGATCAAAGGCTGCTCCCCATCCTGAAATTGTTCCGGCAACCGTATTCGCTGCGACTGGCCCGCGAAATGGAATAGCCCCCGTGATCCCTTGTTCTTGATACCACGAGCGGGTCGCCAAACCAGCGGCACCGCCGCAGGCATCAATGCCTCCCATCGCTTTACCAGGTGCATGAATCACCCAAAAAGAATCCCCGCCAATTGAGTTCATATGTGGGTAAACAACCGCAATGGTGGCCGCAGCCGAAATCATTGCCTCTAAGGCATTGCCGCCTTCTCTAAGAACCGCAAGCGCAGATTGAGAAGCGAGTGAGTGGGGCGCAACGGCCATTCCACGGATACCCCATTTTGGTTGCATAGCAATATCTTCCTTATGAAAAGTTTAAAAACGTTCACCAATATCGATCATATTTGCACTATGTTAGGGAATTTACTTAAATCACCCCTAATTGTTTGTTGTAAATTGATCTGTCAGTAAATTTTCAAACACAATTTCTTTAATTTATTTATAAAGGATGTAACGGTTTGATTTTCTTGACCTAAGTCATATTTATTAAATTGTTTGATCAGTAGTCTTTTCTCACAAAACTCACAAAGGAGAACATGTATGAGTAATTCCAGACGTAAATTCTTAGGCACCAGTTTGGGTGCAGGCGTTGCTGGCGCGGCTCTTGCTGCGCCTGCCATTGTAAAGGCTCAGTCTGCGCAAACATTTAATTGGAAGATGACGAGTGCCTATCCAAAAGGCGCGCCGTTTTATATGGATGGTCCAGGCAGCGCTACTGATTTAGCTAAACGTATTCTGGAAATGTCGGGCGGTCGTTTGAAGATTCAGGTCTTTGGAGCTGGTGAATTGATTCCTGCATTTGAAGGTTTTGATGCAGTTCGAGCCGGAACCGTTGAAATGAATCACGCCAATAGTTATTTCTGGACCGGTAAAACATTTGCTGCTCAGTACTTCACCGCCGTACCTTTTGGTTTGAACTTCCAGGGGATGAACGGCTGGTTCTACGACGGCGGTGGTATTGATTTATGGAATGAGGTTTATAACCCATTCGGTATGGTAGCCATGCCTTGCGGTAATACCGGCGTACAGATGACTGGTTGGTTTAAGAAAAAGATCAATACGGTTGCTGATCTCAAGGGTTTAAAAATGCGCATTCCTGGCTTGGCAGGCAAGGTTTATGCCAAATTAGGCGTTGACGTTAAGGTTCTTCCAGGTGGCGAGATTTTTCCAGCACTCGAACGTGGTGTGATCGATGCAGCTGAGTTTGTTGGCCCATTCCAGGACCGTCGCCTTGGCTTACAAAAGGCTGCGAAGTTTTACTACACCACAGGGTGGCACGAACCTGCAACCACATCTGAGCTGTTGATTAACAAAGCCGCCTGGATGAAGTTGCCCAAAGATTTGCAAGAGGTTGTGAAGAATGCCTCAGCCGCTTGTAATGTGATTGGTGAGGCCTGGTGTCAGAAAAACAATGCCGATGCGATGGAAGATTTGGTCAAGAATCAAGGCGTTCAAGCTTTGCCTTTACCAGACTCCGTAGTCAAAGCAATGCGTGAAGAGACCACGAAGATCTTAAATGAAGAGGCAGCCAAGGATCCGATGACGAAGAAAGTCCACGATTCTTATTTTGCTTATAAGAAGAAATACGATGCGTGGGCTGCCTACAGTGAAGCAACTTATCACTCTAAAGTTCGCGGTTAATTTATACGTAAAGGTTTCAAATGCAGAAAGCATCAGTAGTTCTTGCTGAACGCATTGAAAGCATAATTGATATTTTTGGCAAGGTGGCCTCATGGCTCACCTTGTCAATTGTTCTTTTAATTGTGATCAATGTGATCTTGCGTTATTCCATGAGTCTTGGAAGTGTATGGGCTCAGGAATTGGAGTGGCACTTGTTAGCGGCCATGATTTTATTCGGTATGAGTTACGCTCTATTGCGGGGCGATAACGTTCGAGTCGATTTGTTTTATGCAAATTACTCACCGCAAAAAAAATATATTGTCGATATGCTCTCAGCCATATTGACCGTATTAATTGCATTGTTTTTTATAAAACTATCCATTGGATACGTAGGCCAATCCTTCTCAATTGGCGAGAAGTCTCCTGATCCGGGTGGTATTCCAGCTCGATGGTTTATCAAAGGCTTAATTCCATTTGGTTTTAGCTTACTTGCTCTTCAAGGGATTGCAGAAACGATTCGGGTTTATCTCAATCGGCCTGCCAATCGTGGGGGTCAGCATGTTTAATCCGGAAATTGTTGCCTTTTTGATGTTGGGCGGATTTTTTGTCATGTTGATGATCGGGGTGCCCGTCGCAATTTCATTGGCAACCGTTGGATTCGTATTTGGTTTCATCGGTTTTGGTGACACCCTATTTAATCTGCTACCAGCCCGCGTCTTTGGAGTGGTCGGTGGCTATCAATGGCTAGCGATCCCACTTTTTATCTTTATGGGAATCATGCTCGAGAAATCAAGGCTTGCTGATGATTTGCTCGATGTAATTGGCCATCTAGCTGGGGGCGTAAAGGGCGGCATGGCCGTTGGCATCATTCTTTTTGGCGCCTTGATGGGTGCTACCACCGGAATTGTCGGTGCTACCATCATTACGCTAGGCCTGCTAACTTTGCCGACCTTATTGCGTCGAGGCTATGACAAAGGTATTGCTTGCGGCACGATTATGGCGTCCGGAACCTTGGGTCAAATTATTCCTCCTAGTTTGATCCTTATTCTGCTCTCGGATATTTTGCAGTTATCAGTTGGCACTTTATTTGCTGCAGCAGTAATGCCTGGTTTGTTATTAACGGTTGTCTACATTATTTATTTGCTTATTCGTGGATGGATGCAGCCCGAGCTCATGCCGCCGATTCCGATTGAGGAACGTAGCAAAGTCTCAGGCAAAGAGCTTTGGGTTCGATTCTGGAAAGTAGTTGTGCCGCCCATTATGTTGGTAGTCGCTGTATTGGGCTCCATCGTTGGTGGCGTTGCTGCGCCCACCGAAGCAGCCGCAATGGGTTCATTTGGTGCGATCCTTGTGACCGCATTCTCTGGACGTTTAACGTGGGAGCGCCTAAAGGCAACGATGGTTGATACCACCAAAATTAGTGCTCTCATGATGTTCATTTTGATTTGTGCCCAAGTCTTTTCTTTGGCCTTTAGGGGTCTCAATGGCGAAGAGCTGATTGCCAAACTATTTAATGTTGTACCAGGTGGACTCAATAGTGATATTTGGTTGATGCTGTTGCTAATTTTTGTCTTGGGATTCTTCTTAGAGTGGATTGAAATTAGCTATATTGCCGTTCCACTATTTATGCCAATTTTGTTATCTCAAGGCGCTGATCCGGTTTGGGTAGCGATGATGATCACGGTGTGTTTGCAATCCTCCTTCTTAACCCCTCCATTTGGTTGGGCTCTCTTTTATCTCAAAGGAGTTGCGCCACCCGAGGTATTAATTAAACATCTTTATAAAGGAGCTATACCGTTCATTGCGATGCAGGGCGTCACACTATACTTAGTGTTCCAGTTCCCTCAAATCTCGCTATGGTTGCCTAAGTTAATTGGATGGTAAAAAAGTAATTAGTATTGAATCGCTCTCATACTCGGGCCCTGCGCCCGAGCGGGAGCTTTGTACCGATTGCGGAATTTCACGTTCCTCCGACCCAAAACGTTGTGGTCGAGCCTGTCAGTTCATCGATCCTCAATACGAATCTCTTGAACAAGCAATTCATGGAAAAGCGCGAGCATTCAGCGGCGATCAACTCTTCTTTGGGGTCTATCGCAAGATGTACCGCGCAAGTATGCGTGAGCCACTGGCAGGAGCTCAGTGGACCGGAATTACCACTTCGATTGCTAATCAACTCCTAAAAAATGATTTAGTTGATGCCATTTTGACCATGGCACCGGATCCAGATGATCGTTGGCGACCAATGCCCGTCTTAATCACAGATCCTCAAGAGCTCGAACAAACGCGGGGCATGCGGATGGGCTACGCACCACTCCTAGCGCTTCTTGATGTAGCAAGAGAGCGAAACTACCAACGGCTAGGGGTCATTGGAATTCCGTGTCAGGTCTATGCCTTAAGAGCCTTAGAAAAGGAATTAAACCTAAAGAAACTCTATGTGATTGGTACACCGTGTTCAGATAACACCAGTACCGAGAACTTTCATGAGTTTTTGCAACTGATTGATGAGAGCCCAGAAGACATTACCTATCTAGAGTTCAGGGCTGATTACCATGTGGAGTTGAGATATCAAGATGGACGAAATAAAACAATTCCATTTCTGATGTTGCCTCTATCCAAACTCAGACCCGACTTTTTCCCATTGACGTGCAGAACTTGCGTGGATTACACCAATGCTCTTTCAGACATCACGGTTGGCTACATGGGTGGCTCTGGGGAGCAATGGTTAATTGTGCGCAATCACCAGGGAGAGGAGTTACTCAATCTGTTGGGTAATCAAATAAAACTTACTGAACCAGAGAGTGCCGGTAATCGCGCAAGCCCTGTCAGAGGGTTTATGAAAAACGTTGAGTTAGCTGCTGGTGGTTTACCACTGCGTCAGATGCCTAATTGGTTAAGACCGATCGTCGGGTGGCTCATGCCGAAGATTGGACCTCGAGGCTTAGAGTTTGCAAGAGCTCGCGTTGAGATGAAAGCGATTGAAACGGTATTACACCTGCGCAGAGAAATGCCAAAGAAGATGAAAAATATGGTGCCCAATCATGTCTGGCAGCTGGTCAAACCTTACGGGCTAGTTGCAAATTCCAGTGAAATCAAAGATGAAGTGAAGAATGCAACTAAAGAGAAATAACAAATAGGGCAATGATTAAGAGATTCAGGATGCCAAAAATAATGAACACGGGCTTGTAAATGTATTTGCGCTTAACCGCTTCATCGCGCTCTCGTTGTGTTTTTGGATCCATAACAAACTATTTTTTGGGTTTAGTAGAAAAAGCACCAAGTAATATTAAGACAGCAATCACAATACCAATGAGGTCTTTATCCCGAATGTACATATAAAAGCCTAAACCTAGGGCAACAAACCCAAAGATCATCCACCACGTTCTAGAAATCATCGATATACCTTACCAATAAACGATCCAAAAACAAAGCCCCCAGACTAGCTGAGGGCAGAATTTGGTGGCGAATCAGGGATTTGAACCCCGGACCTGCGGATTATGAT
>VFQS010001515.1_pt1 | contig 21154 bp, 22 predicted proteins | sample 3512361 | NCBI WGS metagenome assembly VFQS01 (sample SAMN10412375, study PRJNA504923) | tailings metagenome | isolation source: Relicate 1 Philex TSF3 active mining | place: Philippines
GTAGTTGCGAAAGTTGGTGAGTTCGAGTCGGCTGACGAACACGACTCGACGTCAGTTGTTCAAGCGTTGCGGCATGACGAGATAGAGATAGTCCTCTGCACCGACACCGCGCAAGACCGCTGGCTTGATCGGGTCGCTCGTCTCGATCGTGATCTCATCGCCGACGACTGCTTCGACACCAGCTGCGAGATATTCCGGGTTGAATCCGACGGTCATCTCCGCGCCTGATAACGACGCATCGATTTCTTCAACCGTGTTCCCGAGATCTTGAGTCATCACGACGAGACGCAGGGACTCATTGCCCATCTCAAGACGCACAGGTGTCGTCTCGCGGGCGAGGATGCGGCAACGACGAATCGCTTCCATGAGTTGCTCACGTGACGTGGTCAACTTGTTTGGATAGCTCGCCTGAATGAGCTGGCGGTAGTTGGGGAACTCGATCTGCAACAAGTTCGTCGTGAGCGTCACGTTGCCGATGGTGAACGTGGCTTTGTCGGAGCCGAACAAGATGGTGGCTTCGTCGCCGTTTGCGAGCAGGCGCTGCAGTTCGCCGAGTGCACGGCTTGGCAACACGACTCGTTGACCGTGACCGAGCACGTTGGTCACCGCGAGATCTCGCACGGCAAGGCGATATGAATCGGTTGCGACCAGTCGCAACCCTTCCGGTTCGGCGGCCATCAACACGCCGGTGAGCGCGAGGCGTTGCATGTCGGTGCTGGCGGCCCGCACGACCTGGCGCAAAGCATCCGCCAACAACGGGGCAGAAATCGTGACCGGTGGGGCTGATGCGAGGGTGACATTGGGGAAGTCAGTGGCGGCGAAAGTCGACACGGTGGTCTGGAAGCGGCCGGAGGTAACCACCACTTCTTCGTTTTGGGTCTCGATCGTCACCTTGCCGTCTGGGGTCGAGCGCACGATGTCGCTCAAGAGTTTGGCGCTCGCCACGACGACACCATCCCCTTGCCCACCAACGGTGAGAACGAACTGAACCGACAGGTCGTTGTCCGTGCACGTGATCGCGAGCTCGTCACCGGTGAGAGCAAGACGAACCCCAGACAACGCTGGCATGGCGTTGTTGCGCGTGGAGGCCACTCGAGCACAGGCACCGAGGGCTTCCGCCAGAACTTCTCGCTCAACTCGGAACTTCATGGAAACCACTTCCTTGGTTGTTCATTGTTATTTGTGGATGAATAAAGAAATATGTAGTAACGGTAATAAGTGTTGTGGATTGTGGGTAAGTCAGGCGATCCCTTGTTGGGTCGGGGAATCCTCACTCACAACACCGCGACGATTCACCACATCTTGCACAGATGTAGTTTTTGTCGCTGGGTGTAACGCGGAGTTATCCACCTGTTGTGCACGGTGCGTCCACATCGTTGTCCACTCCTAGGACGTCTTGAACTTCTGGACGAGTTCGGTGACTTGATCGAAGACCTGCTTGCGCTCTTTCATCATGCGTTGGGTCTTGTCGACGGCATGAATGACGGTGGTGTGATCACGGCCACCAAAGAGACGAGCAATTGCCGGGTAGCTCAAGTCGGTGAGCTCACGGAACACGTACATCGCGGTCTGGCGCGCTGCCACGAGGGGGCGCTGGCGGCTCTTGCCACGCAACGCCTCGACGTCGAAGCCGAGGTGTTCGGCGATCTCCGCCAACAACTGCTCATCCGTGCGGGGCTTGGGTGCCGATCGCGACAACAGGTCGGTGAGGAGCTGCTCTGCGAGCGCGACGTCCACCTGGGTCTTGTTCAGGCTGGCGTAGGCCGCGACGCGGATGAGCGCGCCCTCGAGCTCACGGATGTTGGTCGTGACCTTGCTGGCGATGAATTCGAGCACGTCGTGCGAGACCGAGGTCCGCTCACGCTCCGCCTTGTTGCGCAAAATGGCGAGGCGGGTCTCCATGTCTGGCGGCTGGATGTCGGTGATCAGGCCCCAACGGAAGCGACCACGCAGGCGGTCCTCGAGGGTGGGGATTGCGTCCGGCATGCGGTCGGAGGAAATGACAATCTGCTTGTTCGCTCCGTGGAGGGAGTTGAAGGTGTGGAAGAACTCTTCCTGGAGTCCTTCCTTGCCCTCCATGAACTGGATGTCGTCGATCAGGAGGACATCAACTTCGCGATAACGGCGCTTGAACGCAGCGATCGTGTTGCTACGGATGCCATCCACGTATTCGTTGAGGAAGGTTTCCGTGCTCACGTACCGCACTTCGTAGTGTGCGTAGTTCTGGTGCACGTAGTACCCGATTGCGTGCAACAGGTGAGTCTTGCCGAGACCAGCAGATCCGTAGATGAACAATGGGTTGTACGAACGACCCGGGGTTTCTGCGACACGCTGAGCTGCGGCGAGCGCGAACTGGTTGCTGGTGCCCTTGACGAAGGTTTCGAAGGTGTAGCGGGGGTTGAGTCCGACGGCAGTTCCCTTACCCGTACGGGACTTGGAGACCGTGGTTTCAGGGTTCGCAAGGGTGGGGTTGAGTTGGGTCGGCTGGGTGGTTGCGACTCGTTCTGCGGCATCGAGAGTCGCCGTGGACTGCACGTCGACGTGCAGCTCGCGATCGCTCGCTCCAACTTCGTCGAGCGCATCACGCACGAGCGACATGTAGCGAGTGAGGATGCGCTCTTTGATGTAGGTGTTGGGCACCTGGAGCCGCAAACTCATCTTGTCGTCGGCGACCGCTACGGCATCGTTGAACGTCGAGAACCACACTGCCTCGGAGACCTGTGCGCGCAACACTTGCGCCGTCGCTTGCCAGACATCATCGTGCGACACATCCTGCACTTTCGGTTCCACAGACACCCCCTTTTTGTTATCCACAGCACTATCCACAGGGTGTGGAAGTGCCCCTCCCATGAGGCAGGGAATGCGAAGGTAGCAGGTTTTCCACAGGCGGAAAAAATGCAGATTCCCCCTGTAGAGTGCTAACCCTTGCAGTCTGCAGCGAGTCAACCGATTCGAGGCAAAAACAGGCCGGCTTGCCAGCCACACGATCGAGGAGGCGTGCGTGAAGCGCACATTCCAACCCAATAACCGCCGTCGCTCCAAGAAGCATGGCTTTCGCAACCGCATGAGCACCCGCGCGGGTCGAGCTGTCCTCAAGTCCCGTCGGGCCAAGGGCCGCCACCGCCTGTCCGCTTGATCGGACGTCTCCAGCGCCGGAGTGATTTCACCCGCCTCGCCGAGGGGGGAACATATGTTCGCTCTGGCGGGCTCTGGTGTCGCATGATCGTTGAGCCCTCTTTCGACCAGCCCCTCGTTGGCTACGCCATTGGGCGCAGCTTTGGGGGCGCCGTCCAGCGCAACCGGATGCGCCGCCGCCTGAGAGTGCTCCTCGGAGGTCGAGCAGACCGCCTCCGCCCAGGCCTGTACCTGTTTGGCGCGCAACCATCCCTGACCACGTCGTCGCCTGAGCAACTGTCCAGCGCGGTTGACAGCCTGGTCGCGACGATAGAAAAACGCTATGAGTGAACTGACGACCACCGAGAAGATGGAGCGCCGGATGGTACGGGCAATTGCCTGGTATCAGTCACTGCGCCCCGGCCACCCCTCCCCTTGTCGGTTCTTCCCGAGCTGCTCCGAATACGCCTCCGAGGCCATCACCACCCATGGGCCATGGCGGGGGCTGTGGCTGACGGTTCGTCGGCTGAGCCGTTGCCGACCTTTTGGGCCGTCCGGCTTTGATCCGGTGCCTGAAATTCAGGAATCGGGGCGTTCCTCCCGTACCGTCTTGGATGCCCACGACTCGACTCGGGAAAGTTGTTGACCCTCATGTTTGAACTTGCCGCTCGCCTCATTGCCGCGTTCTACGCCTGGACCCACAGTTATTCGGTGGCGATCGGTCTCGTCGCCATCGTCGTGATGTTGCTCATCACCCCACTCACGTTGAAGAGCACGAAGGGCATGCTCGAGATGCAGCGACTGCAACCAGAGATGCGCAGGCTGCAATCACAGTTCAAGGGTGATCGTCAGCAATTGAATGCCGAGATGATGAAGCTCTATCAGGAGCACAAGGTCAATCCCCTTGCGTCATGTTTGCCACTGCTCGCACAGATGCCGGTGTTCATCATCATGTTCCGTGCGTTGAGCGGACTCGGAAATCGCGTTGAAGGACTGCTGGCACCGAAGTACTTGAGCGAGACCTCCGAGTTGTTCATTTCGTTGAACGGCAAGACCGAAATGCGTTCGTTCGGACTCGACCTGTCGATCACTCCGCAAGCTGCGGTACAAGACAGTTTCGGCAAGGGCTTGATCTACATCGTCCTCGTCGCTGCACTCGCAGCCCTGTATTTCGTCCAGCAACGGATGGTGGCGTCGCGCACGGTGAGCCCAACGATGTCGGCGACACAAGCCAAGATCATGCAGTACCTGCCGGTCGTGTTCGCGGTCTTCCAGTTGTTCCTGCCGACGTCGCTCGTCGTGTATTACATCGTGCAGGCCATCGTGCGCATCGTGCAGCAGTACTACATCACAAAGCGCTTTTACGGCAATGACGATTCGCTTGGTCGCCAGGCTCAGGCTGCGAGTGCAAAGGCACGCGACATTGCAGAGACTGAAAAGAAGGCGAAGAAGGAAACCCCTGCATCCAACGAACCGTTCCAAAGCAAGCGCGTCACACCACGCAAGGGAACCGATGGATCACAGGTGAGTAAGCGGCCAACGGCGCCAGGAAAGAACAGAACAGGTTCGCTCGAGCGCAAGAAGAAGAAATAGTTCGCACCATCATCAACACCGTTCGTGTTGATCACTTCACAGAAATGAGACATCCATGGAATGGGTAGAAACCACAGGCGACACGATCGAGGAAGCCAAGAGCGCAGCACTCGACCAGCTCGGCGTCGCAGAAGACGACGCGGAGTTCGAGGTTCTCGAGGAACCAAAGCAGGGTTTGTTCGGACGCACTCGCGGAGAGGCTCGTGTTCGCGCACGAGTTCGTCCCACGTCGCCACGCGCGAAGGCTGATCGCCGGGATCGTGGTCCGAAGCGCGAGAAGCGCCAAGGAGATTCCAAGCGCGGACCACGCAAGGAACGTTCTGCTGAGCGTGCGCCTCGCGCAGAGCGCGAACCAAAGACGAACAGCACACCAATCGACCCGACCACGGTGAGTGCTGCTGCGACCACATTTTTGGAAGGTTTGCTGGTCGCGAGTGACATTCGTGGCTCGGTCTCGGCAACGGTCACCGGAGAAGACATCGATATCAACGTCGACGGTGACGGCGTGTCGATGTACGTGGGTCCGAAGGGCGCAACCCTGATGGCTTTGCAGGACTTGACCCGAGTGGTCAGCCAGCGTCGCTTGGGCGACCACGAAACCCATCTCCGTGTCGACGTCGCGCAGTACCGGGAGAAGCGTCGCGAAGCCCTCGGACGCTTCGCCATCAAGGTTGCCAACGACGTGCTTTCAACGGGACAACCACGCGTACTTGAGCCGATGAACTCGGCCGACCGCAAGATCGTCCACGATGCACTCGTCGAAATGGACGGCATTGCAACGCGTTCGCAGGGCCAGGACCCACACCGTCGAGTCGTGGTTGCCTTGGCCGACGGAGACTCCTCCGCAGCTGACTGACCCCGACTACCCTCGTGGTGGTCGTCCATGTCTGATCTTCATGTCCACGAAGGGCTTCTCCGCGTCTTTGGCGAGGCCCAACGCGTTGGCGCCCTCGGTCCCGTCAGCCCCGGTGAGGTGATCTCCCACTCCCTGAGCTTCGTCGACGCAATCCCCGAGACTGCCAGCACATGTGCCGATCTGGGAACTGGTGCCGGGGTTCCCGGTCTCGTGGTGGCCATTGCTCGACCGGTTCTACGGGTCTTCTTGGTTGATCGGCGAGCAAAGCGGACCGACTTCCTTCGCCGGGCAGTCGTGAGCCTCGGCCTAGGCGACCGCGTCACCGTGGTAACGGGCGATGCCGACGATCTTGGTCGCACTACCTACCACCACAGCATGGACGTGGTGACCTGCCGAGGGTTTGGCTCTCCCGAGACCACGATTCGGCTTTCAACTCCGTGGGTGCGGTCGGGGGGAATGGTCATTGTCAGCGAACCCCCTGCCGACCACGGCAATCGCTGGCTCGGAGTTGACCTCGCGGCCGCCCACACCAGCGCCCCATCGCGTCTGGGTGCGGTGGCGATGTTCCACGTGGAACATCCGGCGTCCTAGAACCCTGGTGTTCCACGTGGAACATCCACCATCCCGTGGGACCCGAGAACTAGTTTGGAAGCTATGAACGAGCCTGGATCCCCCTCCAACGGCCCTCGTCCAACCCCTCGGATCATCGCCATGGCGAACCAGAAGGGTGGCGTTGGCAAGACGACAACGACCATCAATCTGGGGGCCTGCCTTGCCGAGCAGGGCTATCGGGTGCTGCTGATTGACCTTGACCCGCAGGGAAATGCCAGCACTGGCCTGGGTCTGAACACCCGGGACATGGATCGCAGCGTCTATCACGTCTTGCTCGACGAGACCCCCCTTGAGGATTGCCTCGAACCAACGGCGGTCAAGAACCTTTTCGTTGCCCCATCGAACCTCGACCTGGCGGGTGCAGAAATTGAGCTTGTTCCGGCAATGGGCCGCGAAACCCGGCTGAAGAAGGCGATCGACGCCATCATCGACCAGTTTGACTACGTCTTGATCGACTGTCCCCCGTCGCTTGGTCTCTTGACGGTCAATGGGTTGACCGCAGCGCATGAGGTCATCGTGCCGATCCAGTGCCAGTACTACGCACTCGAAGGTCTGGGACAGTTGCTGCGCAACGTCGACCTGGTCAGCAAGAACCTCAACCCCGGTCTCGGTGTGAGCACCATTATCTGCACGATGTTCGACACCCGAACCAAGTTGTCCAGCGACGTGGTCAGCGAGGTTCGCGAGCACTTCGGCGACAAGGTGTGCAAGAACGTCATTCCTCACAACGTCCGATTGGCAGAAGCACCTTCGCACGGCAAGCCCATCACCACGTTCGACCCGAGCTCCACTGGGGCCAAGGCGTACCGCGCAGTAGCACTGGAGGTGAGCGGTGGCGCGCCGGAGCGGGCTCGGTAAGGGTCTTGACGCGCTGATCCCAACCGGGTCAGGCAGTCAACCCCCGTCAGGCGGATCAACCACCGGTCTGCGCGAGATTTCGGTGACCTCGGTACATCCCAACCCCAACCAACCTCGTGTTCACTTCGACGAAGAGGCACTCGCAGAACTCACCTCATCTGTTCGAGCGATAGGAGTCCTCCAACCCATCTTGGTTCGCCCGCGGGGAGACAACGATTTTGAGTTGATCGCTGGCGAGCGCCGTTGGCGCGCAGCAACTCGAGCGGGTCTCAGCACGATCCCCGCAATCGTTCGCGTCACCGATGACGTCTCCTCGGTTGAACAGGCACTCGTCGAGAATCTCCATCGTCAGGATCTCACTCCACTCGAAGAAGCTGCGGCATACAAGCAACTCCTCGACGACTTCTCCATGACTCACGAGCAAGTTGCGACCAAAGTCGGCAAGAGTCGTTCGGCGATCACGAACTCACTGCGCTTATTGGCATTGCCTGCCTCGGTGCAGCAACTGCTGGCCGACGGCCGCTTGACCGCTGGCCACGCAAAGGCGTTGTTGGGAACACCCGACCGGGCAGTGCAGGAGCGACTCGCACGTCAGGCAGTGGAGGAGTCGTGGACCGTTCGTGGTGTTGAAGATGCGGTTCGCGACGCACTTGGCATGCCTAAGCCAACACCAAAGCCGACTTCGTCTGGCGGAAAGCCAGCGACTCGTCCGACAGGTGTGACACCACTTCGCCCACCAGGATTGATGGAGCTTGAGTCATTGTTGAGCGACCACTTGCAAACCTCGGTCAGTGTCTCGATGACCGGGAAGCACGGTCGTATCACGATCGACTTTGCCGATCTCGCCGACCTCGAGCGGATCTATCGAGCGATGACCGAGGCGCCGCTCGACGACGACTAATTTTCGTCACCCTCTTGTTGATGGTGACGGTCAACCTGTGGTTGACCTTACGCACATCGTGGGGAAAAGTCTGTGGATAACCCTAGGAACCAGGAACAGCAGGGGTTTCCAGCCACGTTCTGACGGTTGCGCCGAGCAATTCGCCGATGGCTGGCTCGGCCCCGGTTGGGACACAGGCACCGAAATCGACCAGGACGGCCGTCATCTTTGTTTCACGAAGAACCGGTTGGCGGCCACCCACCAGTACGACTGGGGTGTCGGTGAACAGTGGCGTGAGTGCGTCGGTGAGTGCTGCTGCAAGTGATCGTCCGAGTTCGGAGACGAATCGCTCCGTTTCGAAATAGGAAATGGTGACGGTGTCGGACTCAGACGTCGAGAGTCCCACATAGACGCGCGCATCGAAGGAGTTCGCAGTCTTGGCGTGCTGATGGGCATCGAGTGAGTCGGCGATGACCACGTCGGCACGTGAGTCGCGCAAGAGTCGTGTCGTCGCACGAGCAATTCGCTGGGTGTCTCCGAAGGTTCCGATGACGACGTGGGTGCGGGTCTCAGATGTCGGATCACGCAACAATTCGCCTTCACGTACCGCGACGATGCCTGGTCCGGTTCCTGACTGTCCACTGACGCGTTCGAGGAGTCGCAACGTCTTCGGCCCACAGATCCCATCAGTGACGAGACCCGAGTTGTGTTGGAACTCGATCAGCGCGCGAACGGTGAGCGGACCAAAGATTCCGTCTGCTTTGCCGCAGTCGAAGCCGAGCTTTGCGAGATTCGACTGCAACTGCTCCACGTCGTCACCACGCAGATGTGGGGATGTGAGATAGAGGAGCCGCGATCCAAGGAGCCAAGACGATTCGACGAGGAGTTGCCACGTCGTCTGAGTGCAGATGCCGTCTGCGGGCAGCCCTCGGGACAATTGGAATGCAACGACGGCATCAGCCGTGGCGTCGCAGTAGAAGCCCAACTCGATCGAGTCGGTATCGAGGAGGTGCAGTGCCTGCAGGCGTTGCTGAGCGCCCCGGACCGCTTCGCCGCGTTGGCTGCGGGTTAGCGGGAAGCCGGAAGAAATTCTGCCAACTCCTGCAACAACTGGCCCTTGCCCTTGGCGCCAACGAGGCGCTTCACGGCCTCACCGTTCTTGAACACGATGAGGGTCGGGATGCTCATCACGTTGAAACGCATCGCGATGTCACCGTGGTCGTCCACGTTGAGTTTGCCGATCTGCAACTTGCCGGCTTGTTCCGTGGCGAGCTCATTCAACACAGGGGCAATCGCCTTGCACGGCCCGCACCACTCGGCCCAGAAGTCGACGAGGATGGGAGTGTCCGCCGAACGAACGGTCTCGTCGAAGTTTGCTGAGGTGAGCGTTGCGATGTTGCCAGCCACGATGTTCTCCTTGTTGTCGTTGCTACGAGGTTCAACACTACGGCGAGAGCCGTTATTCCTTGCGGCTTAGTGCTGTGCCTCAAGCCACCGTTCACAGTCGATTGCGGCCATGCAACCCGATCCCGCTGCGGTGATTGCTTGACGATACGTGTGATCCTGCACATCACCGCAGGCGAATACTCCAGGAATGTTGGTGTAGGTCGAACCCGACTTCGTGATCAGGTAACCACTGTCTTCCATGTCGAGCACGTCTTTGAAGAGGTCGGTGTTCGGGCGATGTCCGATTGCAACGAATACTCCGGTGACGTCCATCGTCGAGGTGGCCCCGGTGACGGTGTCGCGAAGCTCCACCCCCGTCACACTCGACTCACCGATGATCTTGGTGACCTGTGAGTTCCAGACGAAGGAAATCTTCGGGTTCGCATGCGCACGTTCCTGCATGATCTTGGATGCACGCAAGACGTCACGGCGAACGACGATCGACACCTTTGAGGCGAACTTGGTGAGGAACTGCGCCTCTTCGAGTGCGGAATCACCGCCACCGACGACGATGATTTCCTGATTGCGGAAGAAGAACCCGTCACAGGTCGCACACGTCGACAACCCGTGACCAATGAGACGCTGTTCTTCGGGGAGCCCGAGCATCAGCGATTGTGCACCGGTGCTCACGATCACCGAATCTGCGGTGAAGTGCTGGTCCCGCACCCACGCCTGGAATGGCCGCGAAGAGAAGTCGATTTTGGTCACCTTCTCGGTGAGGAACTGTGCGCCGAAGCGAGATGCCTGTTCGCGGCAACGCATCATCAACTCGGGACCCATGATGCCCTCGGGGAATCCTGGGAAGTTCTCGACCTCGGTCGTCAACATCAACTGACCACCCGGCTGATCAGAGGTGGAGGAGGGCTCGCCTTCGATGACGAGTGGCTGGAGGCTGGCTCGCGCGGTGTAGATGGCGGCGGTGAGTCCGGCAGGACCCGAACCAATGATGAGCACTTTGGTGTGTTGCGTCACGACGCGTCCTTTGATGTGGGGTGAGGCTCCCGAATCTAGTCGGGGTGCGCGTCAGTCTTCGGGGTGACGACGGCGAAGTGTGCGCAGCCCGATGACGACGAAGACCGAACCCAACACCACGTAACTCACCCACACTGCGGTGTCGCGATCCCACCACAGGTCGAACAGTTCATTCGCTCCGCGGAACAGACCGACGAGTGCGAAGACGAATGCGACGCACGCACCCACGGCGATGAGCAGCCCGAACACGATCGCGCGGACCGCGATGATCAAGGGCTTGGTGGTGCGGTTGCGAATCCCGTCAAGCACGCGATCGAGGAGATCGACGGCTCGAGTCACCCATTTCGGGTCAGACAAGGACTTGAACGCCACGAGTTGAGGCTAACTCTGCTGGAAGGTGATGCCAGCGAGGAGTGACTGGTACGGATTGCTCGAACTGCACGCGGGGCTCACCCCAGCCTCGCGAAGCGCAATGAGTACGTGTTGCGCAGGTTCCGTGAGCGTGAACACTGCTCCCGCGCGCTTCGTGTTGAACTTCTTCGCCACGTTCGGGCCCCATGCTGCGATGTCACTTGGCGGGGCGTCATTCGTGGCGAAGACCTCGATTGCCCACGGCGCGTTGCGCATGCCGATCTTGAGTGTGCCGGTTGCTGGCGCGGTGAAGGTCACGAGCAAGCCGACGAATTCCTTGCTGCCGAAGTATTGGTTGGCATAACACGTGGTCGACCACAGCGTTTCTGGATTGCCGTCGATGAGGTTCGGGACGAGCGCTTCGTTCTCGACCCCGTCGTCACCGTTCGGGTCGAAGCTCACGACCGACTGAATGGCAACGGCGACTGGTGCCTCAACTTCGACCGGCGTGGTTTCTTCGGGAGCGACCACTGCTTCGTTGCCGCCGAGCTGCGTGAGGATCGTTGCAGCAAGGATTCCAACCGAGGCAAGCACCGCGAGCAGTCGAATGCCGTTGCGTCGCGCATCGCGACGTGTGAGCCCACGCGATTGGGTCGGCTGAGTGTTTCGTGGGATGACTTCGGTGAGCGCGAGCTCGCCTTCCGTGTCGACGACATATTCACCCGACGTCGCTGGCTGAACGATTGGGCGCGTGACGTCTGCGTGGGGGACGAGTGCTGCCGTGAGTGCGTTGCGCGCTTCGGTTCCGGTGGCGAATCGGTCGTCGGGATGACGAGCGATCAGTTTGTGGATCACTTTCACCAACTGCGGAGAAAGCGATGGCCTCAGTCGACCAAGGTCCGTTGGTTCGCGCTGCAGACGCGCGAGTGCGGTGTCGGCATCGGACTCGCCGAGGAAGGGCACGCGGCCAGCAAGGCATTCATAGAGCACGAGTCCGAGGCTGTAGAGATCAGCTCGACCGTCCAATGGCTTGCCACGCACCTGCTCTGGAGACAAATACTTGGCCGTACCCATCATGATGTTGTCGTTCGTCAGGTCACGCTCGGAAGGATTTGCTTCCTTTGCGATACCGAAGTCGGCGAGCAACACGCGTCCTTGTGGCGTGACGAGGATGTTTCCCGGCTTCACGTCGCGGTGGATGATTCCTCGCGCGTGCGCTTCTGCGAGTGCGGCAGCGATCGACACGCCGATGTGCACGGTCAGTTTCGGTCCGAGCCGCTTCTGACGATCAAGGATGTCGCGAAGGCTCTTGCCCTTCACGTATTGCATGACCACGGCCTGTTGACCCTGGTAGTCGAGACAGTCGTAGACCGCAACAATGTTGGGGTGCGTGATTCCCGCGCATGCCTTGGCTTCGCGACGAAATCGCTCGGCGGCGTCTTCGTCGTTGGCTAGATGGGGTTTTAAGAGTTTGACGGCGACGTCGCGATGGAGGAAGGTGTCGGTGGCGAGCCACACTTCTGCCATGCCGCCGCGGGCGATGCGACGTTCCAACGTGTAACGCCCGCCGATCGGGGCTGGTTGCGTGCGTTGTTGCGCCATTGTCGGACAATGACGCTAGTTCGCACGTTCCGTGCGATCAGGGAATGTCAGTCGACGTGGTACGCGACACCGATCGTTCCCGATCCGGTGTGTGATCCGATGATCGGACCGATGTCGCCGACGACGATCTCGTCGCGGTACGTGGCCTTCAAGTCGTTGACCAAGTCATGGAAGTCGGTGCATTGCGCCTGCAGGATCGCGAGGTTGCTCACGTGACCCGCTTCGCGCACCTTGGCGGCGAGGAAGGCGAGTGCCTTGCTGCGCGTGCGCTGGCGACCACCCTCTTCGACCTTGCCGTTGCGAATCTCGATCACGGGCTTGATCGACAGCGTGGTGGCGAGGAACGCCTTGGCCCCACCGATGCGGCCACCCTTCTTCAGGTTCTCCAGGGTGTCGAGGACGCCCCAGACCCTGGCGCGCGAGGCGTAATCGCGGGCAGCGCGCTCGACCTCATCCAGGGTGGCCCCCGAGGCGGCCAGCTTGGCAACGGCAACTGCGGTGATTCCTTGACCCATGGAGGCCGATCGACTGTCGACGACCCGCACGGAGATGTCGCCGGACAGCGACTTGGCGGCGAGTTCGGCACTCTGCATCGTGGCTGACAACTCCGACGACAACGACACGACGACGATGCCGGTTGCACCCTGCGAGGCGAGGCGACGGAACTCTGCCTCGAATTGACCGGGTGACGGGGCGGCGGTCTCGGGGAGGACCGGTGATGATGAGCAACGCTCCCAGAATTGTGCAACGGTCAGCGACTGGCGATCGATGAACTCTTCGTCTCCGAAGCGGAACGACAACGGCACGATGCCGATGCCGTGCTGGTCGACGAGATGCTGGGGAAGGTCACACGCGCTGTCCGTGACGATACGAATGGTCATGTCGCTCAGCGTATCGCAGGGTGTTTTTCGATGGCGTCACGCCGCCTACGTGCGCGCCAGTGCGCCACCCACCACGTCGCCAAGATCAACACCGCGGCACCGCTGACGAGTTGGCCGAGACCAGAAATCGCCGTGACGCGTGCGCCAACACGGATGGTCTGGCCGATCTTGTGAGCGCCATCCGGTGTCGTGAAGGTGACGTCGACGGGAAATCGACCGTTGGCGCGCGCGACGACATCGACGACGACGTCAACAGATCCTTGAGGCGAGATCGTGACGACTCGAACGTCGCCGGGCAACTGCAACTTCGCGCTCGAAATCGAAACGCCGATCGTCAACTCCTCGTTGGACTCGTTGCGAATGGGCAGTCGAAGCGTTCCTTCGCGGCTTCCGAGCGTGAAGGAAAGTCCCTCGGGCACGGTGATCGAGTTGCGCAACAGGCGTGCCTGTGAACGAACACCCTTCACATAACTCTCGAGAGCTTCCGTCGTCAACCGGTCGTCGTTGAGAACAAGGAGCGCCCTCGTCCACTCGTAGTTGAGCGGCGACGTCGTCGAGAGGATCGCTTGGGTGATCCGAACGAAACTCGTCGCTTCGTCGATGACTGGGCGATTCACGGTGAGATCGATGCGAGAAATCGATGGAAGGGAGGTCGTCGTGTCGTTGGCGGTCACCGCAGGTGTTCGGGAGATTCCCACGACGTTCAACTGCGGTGCACGATCGAGCGCCACGAGGAGTGGAATCGCCACGAGTGGTGCGGGAACTTCACCTCGAGTGTCACCGAGGATGGCGTGCAAGTTGCCGACATCAGCACCGGACGTTTCAACTGCTGATCGCGCAAGGATCAGTGAAGAGGCGATGCGAGCGGCATCGACGACTGGGTTCGCACGATCGCCGGTGAGCAGTTCTGCAAAGCGTGGGTCGATCGCCTTGATGGCGACCGATTCTTCGACGCTCGGACCGACGCGATACGTCTTCAGATAGTTGTCCAGTGAACCAGACGCCTGTGAGGCGTTTGGAGTGAGCACGACAGTGTTGATGTCATTCGTGCGCAGGAGCGCCACGCCGTCAGCGTCAATTGGTTGACGTGCGATCCAGGCCTGGGTGTTCAATGGGGCTTCTCCGTTGTGCACATCGAGCACGTCGCGGCCAGTTGCGAGCAACTGGCGAAACTGTGCGCCGAGGACGGCACGTTGTGCAGACGACGGATCAAAGGGGACATATGGCATGCGAACCGATTCGTGGCGTTGCAGCACCGCTTTGAGTCGCGTGAGAAGACCGATGTCCTCGGTCGAAGACGAACGCGCAAGTGCGTCGATGATCTCTGGTTCGATCGCCAGCGTGAGCGGACCACCTTCTGCAGATCCCACTTCGATCAGGTTTTCGAGTGCGCGACGCGATGCGTCGTCGAGCGAGATCGAACCATCTGGTTTCGCTGCAGGCATACTCGCAGTGGCTGGTGCTGCGACGAGGAGCGACACTTTCATCTTCGTGAAGGTCGAGTTGGCGGAAAAGAAGTTGACTGCGGTCGTGAGTCGTGCGCGCACCTCACCATTGACGGCAATGTCGAGACCGATCGGGTAGATCCCGTCTTCGCGCAGGGCAAGGCCACCCCGACCCGCGGCGATCAGCACCACGAAGTCCCCATTCGACGTGCGCTCCAGTCGTCGCGTGAGGGCACCAAATACGGCAACCGGTTCGGTCGACGGCGGGGTGTCGAGGGCCGTGGTCAATTCCTCCGCCGATCGCACGTTGTCATAGGCGCGCACGGTGATGGTCGCGGTATTCGATGACTCCAGTTGCTCACGAAGTTGGTCGTCGCTCACGTTGAACACGAACCTGAATTGACGATCGCTTGCGACGTTGAAGTTCTGGGCGACGAGGCGAAGTTCACTCGTGGCAGCAGATGCATGTTGCGCGGCGATGAACTGACTGATGATCAGCAGGAACACCGCTATCGCTCGTCGCACAGCCTCTAACCTACTTCTCGTGGTTCCTGAGCGGTTTGCGCCAGTGTTGGCAGAAGTTGCACCGCTCGGTGAGTTGTTTCGTGCTCAGCACAAGAAACTGTTCCTCGTCGGCGGAAGCGTTCGCGATCTGCTGATCGACCGAGCGACGACCGAACTCGACTTCGACTTCACGACGGATGCGCGTCCCGAAGAGATCAAGTCGATCATTACGGGATGGGCAGATGCGATCTGGACTCCCGGGGAACGATTCGGCACGATCTCGGCGCAAAAAGGCGCGCGTACCTATGAGATCACGACCCATCGCGCCGAGGCTTATTCGCCCGAGAGTCGCAAACCAGATGTCGAGTTTTCCACCAGAATCGAAGATGACCTGTCTCGCCGCGATTTCACCGTCAACGCAATGGCACTCGAGATCACCGCTGATGCGCCAGTCCTCGTCGATCCGTACGGGGGACTTGCCGACCTGATGGGCAAGGTGTTGCGCACGCCCTTGTCACCAACGGAGAGCTTCTCGGACGACCCCTTGCGAATGATGCGCGCCGCACGTTTCATCGCGGGAATGCAACTCGTGCCAGTCGATGAACTCGTTGCGGCGGTGCGAACCATGGCAGATCGGCTGAAGATCGTGTCGGCCGAACGAATTCGGCACGAACTGGATCGGCTGCTCGTGACGGATCACCCGACCGCCGGTCTGTGGTTCCTCGTCGACACCGGTCTCGCCGAGCATTTCTTTCCTGAGCTACCCGCAATGCGGTTGGAACAAGATCCCATTCACCGCCACAAGGACGTCTTGACGCACACCTTTGCTGTCGTCGAAAACGTCCGCCCCGATGCGTCGCCCGACTTCGACTTTCGGATCACGCGACTTGCGGCGCTCTTTCATGACATCGGCAAGCCACGTACTCGTGGGTACAAGGACGGCAAGGGCGTCACCTTCCATCATCACGAAGTCGTTGGTGCACGGATGACCAAGGCGCGTCTGAAGGCCCTCAAGTACTCATCGCACGACGTGGATGCGATCACTGAGCTCGTCGCATTGCATCTCCGTTTTCATACCTATGCGATGGGTTGGACCGACTCCGCCGTGCGGCGGTACGTGCGCGACGCAGGACCATTGTTGAACGAACTCAATGTCTTGACGCGATGCGACTGCACGACGCGAAATGAAAAGAAGGCGTTGTTGCTCGCGCGACGAATGGACGATCTGGAGCGGCGCATCGCCGAGGTGATGGCCCGCGAGGAACTCGCCGCGCTGCGACCTGAACTCGATGGCGCTCAGGTGATGGAACTCCTCGGCATTCCACCGGGTCGAGACGTCGGCAAGGCGATGGAGTTCCTGATGGAGATTCGACTCGAAGAAGGATTGATCGGCACGGATGCGATCACCGAACGTCTCCGCGCATGGTGGGCTGAACAGCGGTAAGTCGTGTATGACGTGAGTATCGTGTCGGCTCATGGCTAGAGGAAAGGGTTGGTTGAGCGCGTTGTCGTTGACCGACGACAACGGACACCAGCTCGGTGGCATCGTCGATCACCGCCTGACCCGCCGCGCACTCATCAACGAGTATCGACGCGGTCGACTGCGCAAGGATCAAGTGTGTGATGCTCACCCTGAGTTATTGCGCGCCGCACGAAACTTCGGTGATGAAACAATCGTCAAGTGTCCGATCTGTGTGGATGACACTGTCGTGCTCGTGACGTATGTGTTCGGACCACGGCTTCCAAGTCACGGGCGGTGCATCACCAAACCCGCCGAGCTGGATGAGTTCAGGCGGATTGCGCGCACGTCGGTGAGTGGCGACTACACCGCGTACGTCGTCGAGGCCTGCCGGTCGTGTGGGTGGCACCACCTCCTGCGCACGCTTGCGCTCAACCCAGAGCGGGAAGCTCGGACTCCACGCCGGCGCAGCGCCAGCCGATAGGCGGTTTCCCCGCTACAGGGGTGTGTCAGCCTGCTGGGCGTGCCGATACGCTCATCACTCCACATACCTGCCCCCACGGGGGCTCCAGTCCATGACTGGAACCGAAGGGAGATAACGCAGCCATGCGTTCATATGAATTGATGGTCATTGTCAGCGGCTCGCTTGAAGAGTCCGCGGCACACAACTGGATCAACACCCTGACCAAGCAAATTTCTGCGGTCGGCGGGTCGGTTCACGGCACACCTGACTGGTGGGGGAAGCGTCGCCTGGCGTATCCCATCAAGAAGCAGTCAGAGGGTTTCTATGCCATCTTCAATGTGGTTGCTCCTGGTGGAGCACTCGACGAAGTTGAGCGCACCCTCCGTATCGCGGACGACGTCCTCCGCCACAAACTCCTTCGCTTGCCCGACCACGAGGCAGCACGCCGCGGCATGGCCGTTGCGTCTGCATAGTCGGAAAACGAAGATTCGACAAAGGAGCCACATCTCATGGCAGACAACACCATCACGCTCGTCGGCAATCTGACCCGCGATCCAGAGCTGCGTTTCACGACCACCGGTCGTGGCGTTGCATCGTTCGGTATCGCCGTTGGTCGTCGCTATCAAGTGAACGGCGAGTGGCAGGAACAGACCTCGTACTTCAACGTCACCGCGTGGGGCCAACTCGGCGAGAATGCCGCAGCATCGTTGACCAAGGGAACGCGAGTCGTCGTCACTGGCCGCCTCGAACAGCGCGAGTACACCACCCGTGAGGGAGACAAGCGCACCGCCATCGACGTGATCGCCGACGAACTCGGACCGAGTCTTCGTTGGGCGACTGCACAGGTCGAGCGCACTCCGCGTGGCGAGGGCGGTTCCTCGCGTGCACCGCAGGGCCAGTCTGCAGAGGCCGCTCCATTCGACGGCGAAGAACCCTTCTGACCATCACCACCAATCGACTAAAGGAACACCACCATGACCAGTAAGAAGAACAAGGAACGCGCAGCAAAAGCTGCGATGCGCAAGTACAAGAAGCGCCCGAACACGCTGAACGCCGAGAAGGTCGACTACATCGACTACAAGGACGTCACCTTGCTCCAGCGCTTCATGTCGGATCGCTCGAAGTTGAAGGCACGTCGCATGAACGGCAACTCCGTCCAGCAGCAGCGTGACGTTGCGCTGGCCGTCAAGAACGCCCGCGAAATGGCACTCTTGCCGTACACCAAGCGCGTCGCCTCGGCACGCGCCCCGCGCCGTGGCGAAGAGGACGGTTCGATGTCAGATCGTCCGCGTCGTGACCGCTCCGAGGCGTCACTCGTCGACACCTACGCCGACGTGATCAATGCCGAAGTTGGTGCAACCGACGTCGTCGAAGAAACGCCCGTTGAAACTCCAGCAGAGGAGGCCTAAGCCATGAAGGTTCTGCTTCGTCAAGACATCAGCGGCGTCGGTCGTCGTGGCGACATCGTGTCGGTGTCGTCCGGTCATGCCCGCAACTTCCTGCTCCCACGCGGTCTCGCCATTGCGGCGACCGACGGCGCAGTTGTCCAAGCAACATCGATGCGTCGTGCCCGCGATCTTCGCGAGGCCGCCGATCGTGAGTCTGCACAAGCGATCGTCGCCGAACTTGCCAAGCGCACCATTCAGGTGCAGGCTAAGGCCGGTTCTGAAGGTCGACTGTTCGGTTCGGTGACCGCTACCGACATCGCCCAGGCCGTGTCGGCACAAGCCGGCATCACGCTCGACCGCAAGAGCATCGAGATCGCCTCGCCAATCCGCACGGTTGGTGACCACAGTGTGACCGTCGAGTTGTTCGCCGGCATCACGGGCACCATCTCGCTCAGCGTTTCGGCGAGCTAGGACCTCCGCCCACCGGGGCACGGTCGACATGTCGTCAACGGGAGACTCTCGCAACGACGCACGCTCGTTGCAGCGCGTACCACCCCACAACCTCGACGCCGAGGCCTCGCTGCTCGGCGCCATGCTGTTGTCTCGCGACGCCATTGGCATTGCGATTGAACGCGGCGTGCGACCGGATGAGTTCTACAAGCCGGCGCACCGACACATCTTCGATGCGATTCGTTCGCTGAACACGAGTGGCGAAGCAGTCGATCCCGTCACGGTCGCTGACACGCTGCGCAAAGCAGGTCTCCTCGACACGGTCGGCGGCATGGATGCGTTGCTGTCCATTCAGAATGCGGTTCCTGCTGTTACGAGCACCGAGCAATACGCGCGCATCGTGCATGACACTGCTCGTCTTCGCCGACTAATCGGCGCAGCATCGGAAATCGCCGAACTCGCCTACAGCGAACCGGATGACATCGAAAAGGCGCTGAACGATGCGGAGAGCAAGGTCTTCTCCGTTTCCGAAAGCCAGGTGGGCGACAATTCAGAAAAGGTCCAAATCTTGCTCGGCCAGGCGCTCGAAAAGCTCGAAGAGCGCGCCGAAAAAGGCGACGCGATCACCGGCGTGCCGACGGGCTTTGCCGATCTCGATCGCATCCTGCTCGGCCTCCAGCCTGGAACACTGAACATCGTCGGTGCACGCCCCGCAATGGGTAAGAGTGCGTTTGCGTTGAACATCGCGGTCCACGCGGCACAAGAGACGAACTTGCCGGTGCTCTTCTTCTCGCTCGAAATGGGTAAGGCAGAACTGACACAGAGAATTCTCTCGAGCGAAGCAAGCGTGGACGGCAACGTGCTGCGCATGGGAAGACCAAGTCAAGATGACTGGAGCAAGATCGGTCGCGCAGTTGCTCGGCTCGACGTGCCGTTGATCATTGACGACAGTGCGGGAACGACGGTTGGACAGATTCGCGCGAAAGCACGCCGCACGTACAGTCGCGAGGGCGGACTTGCGCTCATTGTCATCGATTACTTGCAACTCATGGGTGGCGATGGTCGCCCCGAGAACCGTCAGTTGGAAGTCAGCGACATCAGCCGAAAGCTGAAGTTGCTCGCGCGTGAATTCAACGTGCCGGTCCTCGCATTGAGTCAGCTCAGCCGACAACTCGAGCAACGCACTGACAAGCACCCGACGCTGTCGGACCTGCGCGAATCAGGTGCACTCGAACAAGACGCAGACGTTGTCATGTTCCTCTACCGCGGCGAAATCTACGAAGCAGACCCGAATCTGAAGGGGCTTGCAGAAGTGAACGTGTCCAAGCACCGCGCCGGTCCGCTCGGTCAGGCACGACTCGTGTGGCAGGCGAACTTCACTCGCTTCGACAACATGGCGCGCGATCAAGTCTTCGACGACGCCATCGGGGAGTAAGCGTGTTCCTCGGCGAAGATCTCCTCGCCTGGCTCGTGCTGGCATTCGGTGGTGCGATGGCCGTGGGGAACGTGCTCGCATTGGTCCGTCCGCCACAGAATCGGCAGGGTTCGACGGAACTCACCAAGCCACCCGTTGTTCGCACGGTGACGTTCGCTCTCGTTGGCGCGATTGCCGCGATCTGGGCACTCGGATCGCTCATCGGTGGGTAGTGGAGCGGGTGACGGGAATCGAACCCGCATTCTCAGCTTGGGAAGCTGATGTTCTGCCACTGAACTACACCCGCCAGTGTGTCCGTGAGGGTAGCAACGCCTCAGATGTGTCACCCACCTGTTTCTTGGGCGTGGACAGCGTTCACTAGGGTGCTTCGTTGTGATCCTTTCAGACCGCAGTATTCGTGAGGCGTTGACGGCTGGTCGAATCGTGGTCGACCCCCTGGATGAATCCTGCTTGCAGCCATCCTCGATCGACGTCAAGGTGTCGAATCTGTTCCGAGTGTTTCGCAACCACACGGCCGCGGTCATCGACGTGAAGAAGGACCTCTCGGAGCTCACCGAGTTGGTCGAAGTTGGTCCGGATGATGCATTCATGTTGCACCCTGGCGAGTTCGTCCTCGGATCCACGCTCGAGCGAGTGGCGATCGCCGATGACCTCGTTGCTCGAGTGGAGGGGAAGAGTTCGCTCGGTCGACTCGGTCTCCTCATTCACTCCACTGCAGGATTCATCGATGCTGGTTTCGATGGACACATCACGTTGGAGTTGTCGAACGTGGCGAATTTGCCGATCACGCTGTATCCGAACATGAAGATCGGTCAAGTGAGTTTCATGACGATGACGACGCCAGC
>VFQS010001516.1_pt1 | contig 21136 bp, 20 predicted proteins | sample 3512361 | NCBI WGS metagenome assembly VFQS01 (sample SAMN10412375, study PRJNA504923) | tailings metagenome | isolation source: Relicate 1 Philex TSF3 active mining | place: Philippines
TTTATAATTATATAAAAATAATTTTGTGCCATTTTAAATCTTCAACGGTGTAAAAACTCATTTTTATCAATATTTTCCCACATCATAAAAGGCACATCTTCTAAATCATAGGATGTACTACAATTTGAATAAATAAAAAATCTACAATGATTTTGATTTTTTAACATATGAAATGTTTCTTGTGCTTCTTGAATCATATCTTTTGAAATAGCTTTATTACTTATTTTTTCATAAATAGTAATATATTCATATTTTAGTTCACAATCTTCTTTTGGATTTTTTTGAATAACACGTATTCCATAAATAATTCCATCACTATAAATCCCCATTTTTTCTTTTTATTCTATTTTATTTAATATAAAATCTTTTTATATTAAATATTTTTTTTTATAAATTACAAAAAAATGATTTTACTTTTTATATATTTTTAATTTCAAAAGTTGTAAAATAATATCTAAATGAGTGAATGTAATATATGTTTAGAACAATTTTCCGAAAGTGAAATTTTGAAATTTTGTAATGATAAACATACTTTTTGTAAAGAATGTTTTGAAAATTATGTAAATATTGTTGATGAAAATAAATATGGTATTAGATGTCCTTATTGTAGGAGTAATATTGATTATAAAATAAAAGAAGATGAAATTACTATTATAAATGGTAAAAAAGAAGGATTACATAAATTATATTATAAAAGTGGTCAATTAAAAATAGAAGCTAATTTTGTAAATGATGTATTAGAAGGATTGTATAAAAATATTATAAAAATGGAAAATTACATAAAATAGAAAATTATAAAAATGGAAAACTAGATGGATTTTGTAAAACATATATGTATGTTATCAAAGGTACATTTATAATAAAAGAACTATATAAAGATAATATTCGTATTAGATAATATTATTTGTTAAAAAAATATTATTTGTTAAAAAAATATTATTTGTTAAAAAAATATTATTTGTTAAAAAAAATATTAAAATAAAGGGAAGTTCATAAGAAACCGTAGGTTTCTTATTTATATGGGTTGAGTTTCAGGATCCCAAGTAGCACAAGGAGCAGGAGTTGTTACACAAATTGGAGCAGGTAATGGTTGATAAGGAATGTATCTAGGATTAGCTAAGAAATTACGATAAATAGTTCTCATATATTCAGTAGTAATAGTAAAAGTACGTTCTTGCTCAGTACCTTCATAAAAATCGCTTGGGAAAACAAGTTTATAACATTGGAACTTTTGGTCAGTGTAATATTGGAAAGAGTTTTTGAAAAGTTGTAAAACACGAGTGAAGAAATCAGCATTTTTAATATACATATAAATAACTTTTTCGTTATCTGTAAGAAGATTTACAGGTACACTTGCAGATTCAACAACACCAGTAGTGCGGTTAATGGTATCAGACCATTTGGTAGGTAAAACACCATTTGGAAGAATACGCATTAAAAGAGTGCGGTGAGTGTAGTCATAATTTACATATAAAGGATCAGTAGTAAGAAGACCACCTGCAGTAGGAAGATAGATGGTAATACGTTCATTACTAAAACCGTTAACAGAAGCAAGATTGACAGTGGAGCAAAAGTTTTTACGAGATTGGTTGTAATAATTTCTTGCCATATTTTTAAGACGAAGAATAATATCTAAGAATTGTTGATTTTGTAAAATACCATAAAATAAAGGGGTAATATTTGTAATTTGACCAGCACTATTAAAATCTTGTACACTAGGATTATTTTTAACGTTCCAAGTAGGAATATCTTCAATAGGACCGTTGAGTAAATCAGTAGTTGACATTTTATATTTTTATACTTCTATATTTTTATAATATATTTTTTTATAAAAATAATAAATTTATTCTATAATAAATTACTAAAATTAATTTTATTAAATTAATTCATAATATTTGATTGATTTGAATCCCAAAGTGAAGTATTTGTAATACGATTTTTACTTACATACGCATCATAATTATTATAATTATTTTTTTGAAAATTTTGAAAAGTTAATTGTGATAAAGAAGAATCTTCTACTTCCTCTTCTTCCATACTTTCACTATTTTCTTCTTCCTCTTCTTTCTCTTCTTCAAATTCTTCCTTTATTTCTATTTTTTTAATATATCCTTTATTTTCTAATATTTTCCTTAATGAATTTTTATTTATGTTTGTTTTTTTAACTTCTATTCCTACTTTTACATCATTTGTATTTTTAGGTATTTCATAAAGTCGTTTCATATATTTATTATTTTGTTCTTCATTTATTTTTTCTACAAATGATGGAATAGGTAATTCTTTAATAATTTTATGATTTTTTAAATAATGTGTAAAAGTAAATAATTCCATTAACTCATATGCACTATATATTTGTCCAACAATCGCATTTTTCATAAATCCATATATTTCCATAGGTGGAACCACCTTATAAACATAATCACGTCGTTCAAAATGCGCATCTTTTGCATTTTTAATAGATTTAAAAAGATTCATATAAAAATCACGACACTTTAAATAAGAAATGTAACATTGATCAGCATATTGAAAATTCTTCATAAAATTATAATAATCATTATGAGTTCTTAATGGATGATTTGTTAACATTGTATGTAATTGTATAATTTCCTTAGCACTATACCTTTTAACTACATTATCTGGAGTATGATATATATAAAAATATTCTTTACAACCATTAAAATATTTAATTGCATCATCAAGTGATTTAGCACATTTTGTTAAATAATCTTCATGCATTAAAAATGTGATTATAATAATATCTGTTTTTTCTTTATTTGTACCACTTCTGGGATATTTTTTTAAATCAAGTGTAAAATCACCATATACAATAATATTTTGATTCATTTTTTTCTAAATAATTTGCTCTAAAATAATACATAAATAATTTTAATAAAAGTGAACGAAATTATTTTTTGTTAAAAAAAATAAAAAAAGGATTAATTTATATTAAAAAAAATATAAAATAAGTAATATAAAAAGAAAAGATATAATACTATAATATAGTATAAATATATTTTTAAAATGAACTTTCAAGAAAAAAAGAATTTATATAAAGTCCGCCAAACTGTACTTGAAATGGTTAGCGATCGAGGATATGTCATTCCATCACATATGTTAGCAATTACTTTTGAACAATTTTCAATTCAATATGATCAAAAAAATATTGACTTATATATAGAAAATGAAGATAAAGCTAAAAAATATTATGTATATTTTCATGTAGATAAAGCATTTGGTAAAAATGATATGAAAAGCGTAGTTCAAAAAATTATTAATCAATATAATGATGATAATATAGGTATTATTATATTACTTAAGGATAAAGAAAGTACAAGTATATTAAAAGAAAAGAGTAAACCATTATATAAAAATGTAGAGTTATTTGAACAACAAAAAATGACATTTAATATTACAAAACATGTTTTTGTACCAAAACATATTATTCTTAGTAATGAAGAAGAAGCTGAAGTATTAGATAAATATCAAGCAACTAAAAATAAATTTCCTAAAATGAGTATTCAAGATCCTGTTGCTAAATATTATGGTATGAAATCAGATCAAATGGTAAAGATTTTAAGAAATGATCCTGAAGTTGGTTTAAGTATTTCATATAGAATTGTCAAGTAAGGAACCTCCAGCTTTAAATTAATATTTTAATAAATTAATTTTTTTTTAAACAAATTATAATAAATGATTTATTATAATTTAACTATTATATCTAATATAAAAGAAATATTAAAAATAATAATATGAAATGAATAAAATGTATAAACTAATCCCTAAAAATTTTATAAAACCAAAAATACCATATACAATTAGTTATAAAAAATTTAATAGTTATAGTTACGGACGAAGGCCTGAACCAGAATGTGAATTTTGTAATGATTTACTTTTTTTTGCTGTTGGTATGTGGTGCGGTTACGTTATTGGTAAAGATAAAGGCCGACGTTGGTAACCTTATGGTTAGATTCAGCAAAGCTAAATTAACTGGCCCTTTGGGTCTCAACAACCCTCATCTTTTTTAATAAATTATATTGTTTTCCGAACAATGTTTTTGTACCAATTTATTCAAAAACATACTCTTAATCATTAAATAATATATTTGAAAATAATGTTCAAAAACATTGTTCGGAAAAATATATTGTTTAATATTATTTTTTAAAAAATTAATATTTTTTTAACAAATTAATTTAGTAATAAAAGGAAGTTCTCCACTTTGGAAAAGAAACCATTGGTTTCTTATAATAAAGGTAAGTTTTCTTAATAAAGAGAGAAGTAGTAGGTTTCTTATAAAAATGGATTTTTTAGCTTATCCTAAAATAAACAAAGTGAATGAAAGTTTATTAGATTTATATAAAAAAATAAATAAATGGTGTGTTTGTGAAAAAGTTCATGGTGCTAATTTTGCTTTTCATTGGTTTCAAGAAACAAACAATATAAAATATGCAAAACGAAATTCATTTATAGAAGAAAATGATGATTTTTTTGGATATAAAGAGATTTTACCAAATACTTTATCTAAAATTGAATTTATTATTCAAATATTAAATCAAAAATATAATAATGAGTTAAGTCAAATCATTATATTTGGAGAATTATTTGGTGGAATATATCCAAATATGAAAACAAAAGCAAAAGCTGTTCAAAAAGGAGTATTTTATTCACCGCATTTACATTTTTATGCTTTTGATATTTATATAAAAAAAAATAATGAAGAAAGTTATTTTTTAGATTATGAACATTGTTGTATTATATTTGAAATGGCTCATATATTATATGCGAAACCTTTACAAATATATGAAAATATTGAAGATGCTTTAACACATCCCATATATTATGATTCAACAATACCTGAAGCATTAGGATTATGTAAATTAGAAAATAATAAAGCAGAAGGAATTATCATTCGTAATATGGCAAATATTGATAAAAATATATTTAATGAAATGGAATATAAAAAAATTGGACAAAAAGTAATGATAAAACTTAAAATTCCAGAATTTATGGAAACTCAAGTAGAGTCTAAAGTGAAACATAATACAAATAAAGATAATAATGATAACGACATATTAGAAATATGGAAAAATAAAGCAAAAAGTCATATGACAAAAAACCGATTACAAAATGCAATATCTAAAATAGGTACATTAAATGAATCTACACATAATCAAATATTTACATTATATATTGAAGATATTTTAGAAGAGATTAATGCTTTAGATAATATAGAATTAAAAAATTGGTTATATAAAATTCATAAAATAAAAATATAATTTTTTAAAAAATTAATTATTTTTAAATAAAAAAAAAAAGATAACCATTTATTTCTTATATATAAAGGAATTTTAATATATAATAATATATTAAAATGTTATTATACAAAAGTATTATTGAATATGTTTGGAAAGATGGAAATGGTGAATTACGCTCAAAAATAAGAGTAATGGATATTGAAACTAATAATAATATAATTTATGATAGTATTTTTATAAATAATGAAAAATTTATATGGAATTATGATGGTTCATCTTGTAATCAAGCATCTACAGAAAATTCTGAAGTTATTTTAAAACCAGTTGCGTTTTATAATAATCCATTACTTGAAGAATCAATGATTAGTAATTATAAATGTTATTTACTTTTATGTGAATCAGTAAATAAAGATGGAGTAAATGTAAATGGTTCTAATTATCAATATGCAAAAGATATTTTTGAAAATGAAAATGTAAAAAAAAGTGATATTTGGTTTGGTATTGAACAAGAATATTTTTTTGTAGATCCAGCTACTAAAAATGTAATTGATTTTAAACCATATAGTAAAATTCATAATGATACATTGCTTCAAGGACCCTATTATTGCGGTGTAGGTGGAAATAATATATATAGAAAACAACGAAATATTGCTTTAAAACATATGTCTATTTGTTTAGATATGAATATACCTATTTCAGGTATAAATGCTGAAGTAGCACCATCTCAATGGGAATATCAAATAGGTATTTGTAATGGAATTAAAGTGTGTCACGATTTATGGGTATCACGATATATATTAAGACGTCTTGCAGAAAATGAAGGTATTGATGTAACATTCCATCCAAAACCTATAAGAAATCCAGAGTTTGAAGAAAAATGGAATGGAAGTGGTGCTCATATCAATGTTTCTACAAAAGAAAGTCGTCAAGAAGGTGGTTTAGATGTTATATATAAATATATGGACCTATTAAAAGAGAAACATAAAGATCATTTAGAAGTATATGGTAAAGATAATGAGTATCGTTTAACAGGAAATCATGAAACAGGAAATATAAATATATTTAGTTATGGAGTTGGTTCACGTGGAACTTCAATAAGAATTCCAAATATTACTGTTGAAAATAAATGCGGTTATTTTGAGGACCGAAGACCAGCATCTAATATTGACCCATATTTAGCTTGTGGAATGATTGCGAAAACACTTTTAATCGAATCCTAATTTGCCTTTAATCATAAATTCAATAGAAGCTCCTCCACCAGTACATATATGAATATTCTTATCTTTTATATCAATATTTACTGATTTTAAATATTGATTTACAAATCCGGCTGTATCACCACCACCAATAATAATACGTTTATTAGATTCTAACAAATAATTTAATAATGATATAGAACCACAATGATATAATTCATTTTCAACAACACCTAAAGTACCATTCCAAAAAATAATATCATTATTGTCAATTAAATCATATAATTTGTTTAAAGATTCTATTCCAATATCATAATAATAATTATTGTCTAAATGATACCCATTTAAATTTTTTATATATTTTTCATTTAAAGAGCTATTTCCATAACCATCTTCCATTAAAAATGTTTTTTTATTTACATCTAAATTTTCTATAAATTTTTTATGATACTCATTATAAATATAAGAATTAATAATACCGCCTCCTAAATAAAGATTATTGATTTTTGGTAATAAAGCATTACATAATGGTAATTTATCATCAATCTTTGCTCCACCTAAAATAGTTAAAATCTTTTTATTTGAAACATTTAAAGTAATTTCTTCTAATGCTTTTATTTCGCGTTCCATTAAAAAATCATAATAGATTAAACCATAATTAGATTCATAACCATACATAGATAAATGATTTCGGTGAGAGCAACCAAATGCGCAATTTACAAAAACATTTCCTAATTGATTCCAAACTTGATACATTTCTGAATTTTCTTTATTAAAATCGTGATTTTCAAAATTTGTTTCATCACTATGAAAACGAAGATTTTCTAATAAAAATATTTTAGGATTACTTGTTTTATTTAATAAACGTGGTGAAAAATCTTCATCTAATTCATATAATGAATATAAATAATTTTCATTCATACTATCTTTTATTTCATCCATACTTTTATAAGAAACACCGTGCTTTAAAAAATGTATTTTTTGATTTAATAAATGTGATAACTCATTTACTAAATGAATACTACTATATTTTTCATTTTCTTTTGCTGATTTTTTAGAATCTGGTCTTCCTAAATGCGTTGCTAATATTATATAATTTGGTTTATCTTTTAAAATACGATTTATACTTTCTAATGTAGATACTATTCTAAAATGATCACTTATATTTCCATTTTTATCAAAAGGTATATTATAATCAACACGCATTAAAATATTTTTATCTTTAAATGAAACATAATCATTCATAAAGTTATACTTTCTTTTTTTATTTATTTTAAATTCTTTTTCATATATACATTTTGCCATATTTATACATTGTGCTGAATATGACCACTCATTATCATACCATATTAATAACTTTAATTTATTTTTAGCCAATTGTATCATACTTGGTTTATCAATAATTGTACAATATGTAGTTGTTTGAAAATCTGAACTTACTAATTCATTTTCTTCAACTTTCATATTCATACTATTTAATTCTTTTATTTGATTACATATTTCTTCTATAGTACACGATTTTTCACATTCTATTACTAAATCAATTACACTAACATTATTTGTTGGAACTCGTAGTGCCATACCATGTATCTTATTTTCTAATTGTGGTAATACTGCTTTAATCGCACTTGAAGCACCAGTTGTAGCTGGAATAAGATTATTAAATATGGAACGAGATGAACGTCCTGATTTTTTATTAAGTATTGGTGTATCAAGAATATATTGAGATGATGTTGATGCATGAATCGTTGTAAAAGATGCATTATCAATAGTATAATGTGAATCCATAAATTTTAAGAAAGGTGATATACAAGTAGTTGTACAAGAAGCACAAGAAATAATATTTTCTTCATTATAATTTAAATGATTTACATTATATATAAAAGTAGGTGTATTATTATCTTTTGCTGGAGCTGTAATAATAACTTTTTTAACATTTTTATGTTTTAAACAATCTTTTGTAGTTAAAAAAGCACCAGAAGCTTCAAATAATAAATCAACATTCCAATCTATTTGAGATAAATCTTTAGAAGACCATAATTTTACTTTATGACTTTTATTTTTATAACTTATATGAAAATATGAATGATCTTCTTTATCAATTATAATAGTGAAATTTTTATCATAATTATGTGTAGAATCATATTTTAAATAATTTTCAATTTGATGTATAGTTAAATGAATAGCATTAATAGCAGTTATTTCAAAATCATAAGTATTATCAAACAATAATTGAAGAAATAATGATTTACCAATTCGTCCAAAACCATTAATACCAATTTTCATTTTGACGTTTATTATATATCTAATTTATTTTTTGAAAAAAATAAATTTATTTTTACATAAAATTAAAATAAAATTTAAATTAAAATTTTAATTTAAATGAAAATAAAATATTTAATTAAAATAGAATATATAAAAAAATGTCTACTTCACCTTATTATTATTTAATTTTAATTGCTATTTTACTTACAACTTGCGGTTATGCTATTCTTTTAAAACATGTTTATGACCTTAAAAATGCTGATTCTATTCCTTATTTAACTTTATTACCTATATTAGCCGGATTATTAATTTTCTTATTTATTGCTTTTGTTCGCAAATATCCTATTCATCTTATGTTATATCTTGTTTCTGTAGTATCTATTATAGGAATATTAAATATGAAACGTAATGCTACTCCTTCTAAAAAATAAATTTATAAAATATTATTATAAATATTATTATAAATATTATTAAAAATATTATTATTATAGAGATTATAATAATTATACACTATAAAAATGTATTAATCTTTTTCAAGAATAAACTTGTAAATAATATTTTTACCATAACCAATATAATGTGATTCGCGATATGGAATAATATGTTTAATTTTAAAATAATCTTGAGGAACAGATAATATCACATCTTCTAAAGAATATAACATTCCTAAATCCATGTTTGTAATATTTGATAATTTATTTCTTATATTATTCTTATAATCTATATTATTTGATTCATTACATATAGAAGCAAATAATATAATTTGTGTACCATGATGAGTAATAGATTTTAATATATTAAAAAATTCGGATTTTTTATCAATATAAGAATTATAATGATGAATTAAAATAGTATCGTATTGAATATCTTTTGATCTACTATTTTTAAAATTATATATATTTGATAATGATGTATAAATATAAGTATCTAATGATTTTTTTGTATTTGCTTTAAATAAAGCTAATTCTTGGTTTAATTGGTTAATACTTAATTCATTATTATCAATATAATGAATATGATATTCTTTTTTAAAAATATGTTCAAAATAAGGTTTTAATGGAACATATACACCTTGGTTTATTATTAAAATTGATTCATATGAAAATTTATTATCTAAAAATATTTGATTATATATTTCTTCATATGGTGATTTTAATATTTGTGATGATAATACACTTTTACTATAGTTTTTTAATAAATCTGTAAAATTCATTTATAAATATTATATTATTATAAAATACTATTTTATAATAATAATTTAAATATTGCAAATTTACTAAAATTTATATTATACTATGTTAGAAATAAATATAATTTAAAATGAAATTTGATATAAATCAATTTGTTGAAAAATATAGTAAAACCGAATTTATTTTACTCTTTATTTTTATCTTCTTTATTTTATCCGTAATTCTTGCTTTTGTTAAATTCTTCTCACAATGGCCCATTTTACTCTTAATCTCATTTATTTTAGCTTTCATTATTTATAACCACTTTTCTAAAAATCCAGATCCTATTTATACTGAATCTAAAAATATGTATTCTGAAATGTATTCAACTAAAATTGGAGATAAAGTAAAAGATTTATTAAATAATTCTATTTTATTAAATGGAAATTCAAATAATGTTGAAAATTCTTAAAAAAATAAAATATTATTTTTATTTATTATTTTTATTTATTATTTTTATTTATTATTTTTATTTATTATTTTTATTTTGAGCTAAAAATATATTATATAATTTAATTAATTTTTTAAAATAATTCATTTTATTTTTATAACTTTGATAATAAAATCCAAAAATATATTTTATATTTTTTTGTTTATATATAAATTTTTTAAAAAAGTTTATATTTTTTAATATTTGATCTATTATTTTTTTATTCTTTATTTTTATATTATAATAAGGCACTAAATAATTATCAAAATAATTTAATTTGTTTTTATTTGGAAATACTTGTTTACATTTTTTATCTGCATTTATATCTTTCTTATATATTTTATATTTTTTTAAATAAGTATCACAATTATTTGTTTCAATATTATGATTTATATCATCAAATTTTCTAGTTGTTATTACATATTTTTTAAAATTACTTGAATTATTATATCCTTTTTTAGAATTCTTTAAATATAAAAGATCTTTTTTTATAAATTTACCATGAGTAATAATTCCTATATTTTTAATTTTATTATTTACTATTTTTAATAAGTTATTTAAAATTTTTTTTTCAAAAATTTTTAAATTTGGATTATATATATAAACTTTTTTTTTATAATAATTTAAATTATTTATATTTTTTTCATTTATAATAGTACCATCTTTATTTATAAAAATAATTTTTGGTATTTTAAAAGTAAATGTATTATATAAGTTTATATAATGTATTTTCATAAACTTTTTTAAATATAAAATAAAATTTTTAAATATTTTTATACTATTTTTAATATTAAAATATTTAATTTCATTTATTTTATCTAATGATGATGGTTTGATATTATTATGATATTCATGAATATAAGGTAATACATATAATATATTATTATTTTTAAAATAATCATTATATAAAATAAATGCACTTATCCAAGTACGCACATAATATGAACCACATACTATTTCCGGATTAAATTTATTATTAAAATTATAATGATTATATATATGTAAAGCATGATTTATACCAAAATTAGATAATGCCGGATTTTCAACATCAATTTTTTTAAAATAATATTTATTTAAAAATTTTAAATCTTTTAATAAATTATGTATTGTATTACAATGTCGTGTATAATATATATTTATTTTACTCATTATTATATAATATCTATTATATAATAATTTTTTATATTTTTTATATTTTTTATATTTATATATTTTATTTACATATCTAATAAATTAAAAGGTATCAACAATTTTAAGAATTTTATTAATTGTTTCAATATATTTCTTAATAATATTTTCTTTCGTATTATCTTTATTAAGTACAATTTTCATATGCATTTCATATTTAAGAGGATGGACTAAACGATAACCTACATATTTAACATCTTTGTCAACAGATAAATATTCAGAAAGTATATTACCTAAAGTATCATTTTCTTTCATAAATACTACATCAAATACTTCATCACTTTTCTTATTTTTTTGAATTGATACAATTTCACTATTCTTATTATTTAATTCACTTTTTGCATGATTAAGTCGCTCTTTAAGTTTTTCAATACCGTTCTTATAAATATTTTCTCCACTTAAATGCCCTACACTTTCAATATTGAAAAAATAGGTTTGAGGCAAACCACTTTCCGTTTTTACATAATAAAATTCAGCATCATCCAATATAAATGAACGAGATTGAGCTTCATTCATTCCATCTTCTTTAATCTTGTTTTGAACAGCATTTTCATCAATTTTAAATGTATGAACACATGTACACGTTGGATTGTAATTAGCACCACCATATTGTGAATTATTTTTCTTAAGACGAGTTTCAAAAGAAATAGATTGATTTGGCTTTAATTTAGCAAAAAGAATTTTAGGAAAATAACAAAATTCTTTTGAAATTATTTTATCATTATCATCTTTAAATACTAAATCTGAAAAATATACACTTTTCATATCTTGACTATTATTCTTAATTTTACACTCAATACGAACATTTTCATATACAACATCAGTATAATCCGATATAATCGGAATTAATGATAAACGTTTATTAAGAAATTCATTATCTAAATTACAAGTATTTTCGTAAAAAATTGTGTCATCCATATTTATACAATAAACTTCAATATCACACATGATTGAACGACGTAATCCATTAATCAAAGAAATATGAATATCATTTTTTTTATTTTCAATTGTTTTTTCAAAAAAAAGTGCATCCATTTTTTTTACAAAATATTATTATATCTAATATAATATTATATCTTTTATATTCTTTATTTTATTAAATTAAAAAATCATTTTTTTATTTATTTAATAAAAATATTTTTTATTAAAAAATATTTTTATTAAATAAATTTATTATTTTTATGCGTCAAAAATATAAAGAATTATTATATAAAAGATATAGAAATATTTGATATAATTAAATATATTATAAAAGTAAAAATGAGTGAACATATATTATTTTATAGTAAAAAATGCCAATTCTGTAAACAACTCTTTTCATTACTTGAAAATAATCCTCGTATTATGAACATTTTTTTAATTATTTGTATTGATGATAAAAGATACAGAATTCCTAAAGCAATTAAATCTGTACCTTCTGCAATTATACCTTCCCCAACCGGTGATCCTCAAATTTATACCGGAAAACAATTAATTAATTGGGTTAAAAATCGCACCAATTCTCAAGAACGAAAAATACCTGTACAACAACAACAACGTCAAAGTGGGAATTATCCACAACAAATGGGTCGTAATGTACCACAACAACAACAAAATTCATACAAAGAAGTTGAACCAGAAATATGGGATTCATTTATGATGAATAATTTGTCTGGAACTTTTGCTTTTTTAAATGATAATGAAAATGAAAAAGTAAATGATAAAAATGGTTTTGCTTCATTAAATAGTTTATATAATTTTAAAATACCGACACCAGATGATGATGGTATTAAAGGAAAAGGTGATGTTAAACCAATTGCTTATAGTACTGATGATGATTCATTACGTATTCCACAAGGTGGTAATGGAAGAAATCAAGGAAATCCATTTGCTGATTCTGGTTCTTATGGAAACCAACAACAAAGCAGTAGTAATTATAATCCAAATGAATTTAATCCACGTGCAAATATGAGTCAATCTTTTGATCCAAATATGTTTAGAGACCAAAATTATGAAGGAAATGATAGTAGAGCAAATTCAAGGAAATCTCAATTTGATTCTCAAATGGAAGCTTTCAAAAATCAACGCGATATGGGAATGCCTCAACCTCTTCGTAGAATGTAATAAAATGTAATAAAATGTATTATTAAAAATATTTTATTCTTTTTTATATAAATATTTTTATATAAATATTTTTATATAAATATTTTTTATAAAAATGTGAATATAAAGGAAAATATAATAATAATAAATATTATTTATTAATATATAAAATTAAAAAAATGGCTTCATTAGCACAAATTCGTACTGTTTTTATCCAACAACTTGATAGTTTTGTAGAAGAGATTTCAACTCTTTATCCTGAAGAAAAGGAGATTATGCTTTTTGCTGAAAAATATAAATTAATTAAAGGAGCAAATAGCACTTTTGTTATTGAAAGTTTTATTCAATATGTACTTCCACTTCGTGATCAAATTCTTAGTAAAAATGAAGATTTCTTCTTAAATGGTGGAGGACAAGAAGAGATTAAAAAAGATGATTACAGTAGTAAACTTCGCGACATTATTAAAAATGTATGGGTTACTAAAATGAGTGATGTAAATAAAGAAATTATTTGGAAATATTTTACTGTTTTTGTAAAACTTAGTGAAAAATATGCTGTTGAACTTATGAAATCAAATTAAATGATTTACGTTACCTTATATTTTATTATTAAAAATATGATGGATTACAAATTTTAGTTGTTATTAATCGATAATAATAAGCTTAAAAATATATACCGATTACTACTACTACTACTACTACTACTACTTAAAATGTTAAGTACTACTAGAAATAATACCGGAAATACCGAGTTTGCTAATTTCTCAAAAATTAGCAATATTATTAACAATAACGTTGATAATAATTGTACATCATCATGTATTTGTAACTCTGTTACGTGTACTGATGATTGTATATCTACTTTATCTTGTAACTCTATTACAAAAATGAGTTCTGAAAATGATAATGTAAACGTATCTATTCAATTTATGAGTGGTGAAGTACATACATTATCTTTTGATGATAAAGATAGATTTAATACATTATGTAAAGATTTAATTAAAAATAAAAAATCAAAGAAAAATAATCATTATGATTATTTTGAAATGATTCATATAATCAATCATATTTTCGAATGTATTAATAAAAAAATTAATACATCTATTGTAAAAAGAGATTATATACATATGTATACAATATGTGATGAAGAAAATAATCCATTATGTGATTCTTTCTTATCAAATATTTATTTAGATTATATTTTTTACAAAATTGAAAAAAATAATGTAAATATTAATGATAATATAATGAATATAATCTCATTTGATGAAAAATATAATACATTATTGGATTTAATGAAAAATAAAATATATACCAAAAAATTACATTTATTCGTAACTGTAAATACATGTATATCTAAATTATTTTCAATTGGAACATATGATATTTTTACAAATATATCAAATGTTATTTATCCGAATACACATATTGAATCATTAAATGATTTGAATACACATATTGAATCATTAAATGATTTATTTAATGAAATAAATAAATCACTTTCTATTTCTATACCTGGATATAACATTACTAAATTCTTACAATATAAACAATCACAATGTTTAGAAACATTGCGTACAAAATATATTTATATTGAAGAAAATAATAATGAAATGAATGATGATGATGAAGAAGATAGAAAATATTTAACATATTTTTATCGCTATCATATAACTTCTTTTTTTGAAGAAGTTGATATTCATCATTTAAGAGAAAAGGTTGATGAATTATTTGACTCAAATATATTATTCAAGTATAAGTAACTCATATTATGCATTTTTTTACCATTTTTTATAGTTAAAAAAGGAAGTCAACTATTAGCGTAGACTGTATAACAAATAAAAATATTATCCATTAAGATTACTAATGGTTGACTTATAAATAATATATACTATTTTATAAAATTTTATAAAATAATCATTTTTTAATAAAAAATATTTTATTTACATTCAAAATATATAATTTATATTATATGATATATAATCTAATATAATATTTCATAAAAATATGACAGATAAGATCTTTTAGATAATACTTTTATATAATATAATTGTCTGATTAAACAGATTGTAAGCCTCGAAAAACTATAGTAATATAGTTTAGTTCCACAAGGAAGCCATCGTAAGATGGTAGTATACTGCTTCTGTTTAATCCTTCAAGGTGCCGAATGGCAGCTGCGCGGTTGAGAATACCGTAAAATAAGGTTAACATCTTATTAAAGTGGCCTAATCCTGTCGAAACTAAGACAGTCATTGTTTTATATTAGTGATTATATGAAAGTATATAATAAAATAATATGAAAAAAATAATGGAATTTAAAATCGTACATTAAGCCGTACGACACACAATAGCGTCGTAAGACCGTGTGAGTTAGCTCAAACATTTTAAAATGAAGTTATTTTGAGTAATTTTATGGAAATTATATATGGTATATAATAGTTCGATATACAAATTGATGCAGTGCCATTATGTCATACAATACGTAATGTAGTGTTGATGACCTTCCTAGGGTCTCCACATGAAAATCATAGTAAGGAGTAACAATACTGCTATTGTTAGTGATAATTCACACGAAAAAATGAATTCTTGTACAAATAATTCCACTAGTAATTATTGTACAAGTACAAATACTAGTAATTCATGTACTTGTAATTCTATTACTTGTACATGCGATTGTAAAATCGTAAATGAAGAAAATAAACCGATTGAAAATGATGATATTATTAAAGATAATTTTATTGAAGATGATTCAATAAAACTTACATTACAATTTTATAATGGCGATAAATATACATTATCTTTTAAAGATGATGAATATTTTAACACATTATGTGATAATCTTCTTAATAATGAAGATATCATTGAAGGAATGTATAAATTACCTTATGAAAATATTGTAAATACATTTAATGATATTATGTTACATATTAATCGAAAAATTAATGAAGAAGTTCTTTATGATGATGAACCATCAATACATCAATATACATTGGTCGATGATAATTTTAATGAATTATCTGAACAATTCTTTTCATCTATGAATTTAGATGAACAATTATTTTTCTTATGGTCTAAAAATAGAGATTCAATTGAATTAAATTTTTTTAGAAAAAGAAAAGTACTCATCAATTATTTTAAAAATATGATACGTGAAAATAATATAAACTTAGTTGTTTATGTTGATGTATATATATCTAGATTATTTTTAAGTGAATATGATATTTTAATAACATTACAACATTTTTGTAATCAATATAAATATATTCATACTTCATTTACAGAATGGTTTGCAAATATTAAATTTTATTTTTTAATTAATCAAATCGGTTTTAGATATCCAAAAGTATTTTTAAAAATATTAACTGATTCATTTAATCAAGTATATGACCCAGATTTATCAAATAAATCCATAAATTATGGATATAATAATGAAGAAGATGATGATCATTATGATGATGATTATGATGATGATTATGATGATGATTATGATGAAGAAGAATATCTTCGTCGTAAAGAAGAAGAAGAAGAAATGGAGCTTGAATACTTAACTGGTGAAAGTCATATTTCATTAAAATCTCAATATCGTAATGATCAGAGTAAAAATCGTAATGATTCTAGAAGCTATAATGAATGGCTTCATGATTATGTAAATTGAAGAGATTTATTTTTATATACTTTTTACCATTTTTTATAGTTAAAAAAGGAAGTCAACTATTGGCGCACGTTGGGAGTCGTGTATGTTATACTTGCGTAGGCTGTATAACAAACAAAAACCGTTATCCATTAAGGTTACTAATGGTTGATTTATAAATAATATACTATTTTATGAAATTTCATAAAATAATTCATTTTGAAAAAAACTTATAATATTCAATTTAATAATATTTTTGATTATCTAAAAATGCTTTATTACGCATTCGCGAAGATTCATAAAATGGGATATTAATTTGATAATTTGAATCTACTTCATATTTATCACACTCTTTATCTTTCATAATTTGTTTCGTTTTATCTTTATGTACGTTTATAATTTGTGTTATATCCGATAAACATTTGTCACGAGTTCGAATATTATTTGTTTCACAATATAAAAATTTATTTGTTTCAGGATCATATGGTTTATATAATGTATCCGCTACATATTTATTTCGTATTGTACTATAATATTTATGAACATGATTATACTCTTCTTCGTCTTTCGATTTTGGATTGGAATTAATATAAGAACGCATTGCTGTACCTAACTTTTCCAAAACTAAACATCCAGCTTTATCATTTTGAACTTGTTTTAATGATCCATCAATATATAAATAAGCATATTTACCATCAAAATAAATATTTTTATTTTCATCATTTTCCATTATCATATGCAAAAAGTTTTTATATAAATAAAAATCATCTTGTAATATATAATCACGCGGAATATGTTTATAAACATACGGATCTTCAACAAAATCACGTAATTGTAGATTATAATTATTATTTTGAGTATTATTATTATTTTGAATATTTTGGTTCATATTTTGAATATTTACTTGATTATTTGTTTGATTTTGAATTAACATTTTTTCTTCTTCTTTTTTTTTATTTAATCGTTTTAACATTAATTCATTAAATTTACATTTTTTATCACAATTTTTACTATTTTCTAAATGTTCATATAAATTTTCTTTTCTTTTATATTTTGTTTCACAACGTGGACACATAAATTTTTTTATTCCATCAATATATATAATATAATCATCGTCAGTATTTTTTATATCTTCTTCAATATTTTTTATATCTTCTTCAATATCTTTTTTGTTATCTATAATTTTTTGTTGAATAACTTCTTGATTTATTATTTTATTTTCATTTAATAATTCTGAAATATTTTCTATTACATTTAATTCATCTTTATATTCTGTAACTAAAATAATTAATTTTTTTATTGATAAAGTTCCATTTTTTGAAATATCTATATTTTCTTCGTTAAAATAATACCTTTTTTTAATAGATAATTGTTTATATTCTTCATCTGAATATAAACAATTGTAGCTACTTTTACATAACTTTTTTTTATTACAATGTTTATTCATTTCATAGGTTCCAAAAGATATATAAAAACATCGGTGACAAATATAACCTGAATTTTCTTTTGTAAATTTCATTTTATATAATTTTAATTTATAATATTAAATTTTCCTTTATATCTATTTATTAAAAATAAATATTTTATAGTATTTTGTCGGATTTTGTCGGATTTTGTCGGATTTTAATAAATTATGTTTGTTGTATTATATAATTATTTTTTTTATATTTTATTACTGAATACTACCATAATATAATTATTTAATAAAAAATCCGACAAAATCCGACAAAACTTACGTTTTTTACGTGAGAAGTTTCGTTTTCGTCTAAAAACCAAAAAACGAGAACATGGCAAAAATAAACTCTAAAAAATAAAAGACTTTTTTATAAAAATAAAAAATCCATTTTAAATTGCGGACTTAAAAAAGCTAAATCATCAACTTTTGGATTTTAGGCGAAAACGAAACTTCTCACGTAAAAAACGTAAGTTTTGTCGGATTTTGTCGGATTTTTAAAATATAATATTATTTATTACTGAATATAGTAATAATATTATTTACATATATAAAATATATAAATTTATTTATTCCAATAAAATCCTACAAAATCCGACAAAATCCGACAAAATCTTATATTTAATTTTTATAAATTTAATTTTTTATAATATTTTTATAATATTTTTTATTTGTTTACATTAATCTTTTATTATACTTTACTTCTTATTTTCATTATTGTGATTTGGTTTACGAATTACACCCTTTTTAAGATAAATGAGACAGTTTAGTATAAAAAATGAACTGTTTTTACCTTAAAAAGATTATAACCGCACACCTCAGAGAGGCTTGGCACTTACTTGACTTATTTAACCTTTAGTTTATATATTTTTACATTTGTATTCTTTATATTTTTAATACTTTTTTTATTATTTGCGTTTTTACTTATCTTTTAATAAAATTTATTATTTTATAATCATTTTTTTCGCATTTTCTATTTTACACCATTGAAGATTTACACCCTTGAAGATTTACACCCTTGAAGATTTAAAATGGGACAAATCCCATTTTAAATCTTATGGTTACTGTAACCGTTAGATGATTAAATTATGGGGCATTAATGCCCCATAATTTAATTCATCAACGGTGTAAATTTTCATAATTCTATTTTTATCAATCTACTTTACGATACACATAAAGATAACTAAATAAATCCATATTTTTTACTTTTGTTTCAAAAATACGTTTTTCTAACTCTTCTTTACTACTTACATTTTCACATAAATATTTGTATTTTTCAGGTAAATGTTTTCTCATAAAGTTTACATAAAATTCCGTACTTGTAGTATCTTCATCTCTATGTAATGGATTAAAATATTTAAATTTCTCGCCATCATATCTTCTATCACTATAAAATACATAATTGGGTAGTCGCTCATAATCTATTTTATAGTTATTTGAACTATTTAATGTTATATTTACTTCTTTTCCAATAGCACAAATTGCATTTGAAAAATAAGTTCCATCATGAAAAACCACCTCATTTCCTAAATAATATGAACCAATAGACCTATAATAATCACTTATTTCTTGATATGAAGGAATAGTATCCATATTTTCAGGGAAATAAGTATCATAATCAATTAATCCATTTTTATCCACTATTTTATAGTGCCAATTGCGTTGAAGCAATAATTCTAATGGAAAAAGTATTAGTATACTATTCGAATTACTATATCTTTCAATCAATTCTTCAAATGATTGATAACATAAATGGAAAAATAGCGCAGGATAATCACAAGGATTCGGTATTGAAAAAGGAGAATCAAAGTCTAAAGTTGTATAAGAATATACACCATTTACTTGAACTTTTTCTAAATACCGTTCATAAGCAGTACCAATCTTTTGAAGATTGTTTTTTAAATAAGAAGCATATAAAGCTTCAAAATTCGCTTTTGTAGTAACGTGTCCTAAATAAGTATAACCTTTGGAACGAAGTATATTTAACTTTTCTTGGTTCATCTTTAAAAAAAATAATATTTTTATATTATTTTTTAATATATTTTATTTATAAAAATTATTTATTTCATTTTTTTATTTTCTTATTTACGTTATATATTTTCTTTCATTTCATTTTGATATTCATTTTCAGTTTTATATTTATCTTCAATTTTTAATATTGTATACATTTCTGGAAAAATAGTTACTATATATTTATTTATTTCATCTAACCAAATATCCATTTTATTTATAACTACATTTTTATCTTCTTCTTTTACGAAAAAATTAAATAAATGATGACCATATTGATTAAAACAATTTGGAATATTTTCTATTAAAACAATAAAATTAAACATTTTTATATTTTCATCAAACTTAATTTTTCTTAAATCATATTCAACCGGATATTGTAAAAATTTAGCCATTTCAA
>VFQS010001518.1_pt1 | contig 21111 bp, 15 predicted proteins | sample 3512361 | NCBI WGS metagenome assembly VFQS01 (sample SAMN10412375, study PRJNA504923) | tailings metagenome | isolation source: Relicate 1 Philex TSF3 active mining | place: Philippines
CATGGCGGCGTAATGTTCAACCGCCCGCCCATACACGGAAATCCTGACAGTCCCCGCCGAGCGGATAGAGACCGGCTCAATTTCGCTGGCTCTGTCAAAGCAAGCGACCGTCTTAGAGCGACAACGATTACTCGCCCGGCCGGTAATCACGACGTAGCTTTCTTCGTAAAGGAAATACGCCTGCAAATCGAAAAATGACCAGCTCGCCCCCTTGCCTATCGATAGAGCTGGGTGGTCGGGAAATGGAAAACCGGATACGTCGGTGGCACCTTTCTCGATCGCGGCACGGATATCAGCCATTGCCCCGTCCAGATCCGAAGACTCCGCCTTCGTGCGGTAGAGGCGGCAACTGAGCGGTTCACACTCTCCCAGAAAACCGGTCACCTTGATTGTTTTGCCGTTTAACCGATCTATGTCCGCTATAACCTGATCGACTGTAAGCGTCCTAGTGGCCGTCGTGCTGCCGCAAGCTGTCATTGTGAGGCCCAAAAACAGGCCAATCACAGAACGAAGGCTGACGGTCACTTCCATTTTGCTAGCTTAGTCGGCCCACGTCCGCTTACCACCCATATCCTGCCGTTCTGTGCCCGGTTGGCGATCCGCAATAGCGGTCATCTCTTCAGTGCAGAATCTGTCCACGCCGCCTAGGGCCGCGAAAAGGGAGGGATTTGCAGAGAGCTTCCCTCCTGCTCAGGTCAGATATCGACCACGATCTTGCCGAAGTGCTTGTTCGCGGCCTGATGCTGGAACGCGGCGGCCAGTTCAACCAGCGGGAAGTGGTCGGAAATCACCGGCTTGATGCCGTTGGCCTCGATTCCGGCGATCATGGCGAGTTGCTGGGCGCGGCTGCCCACGGTCAGGCCCTGGACGCGCAGGTTCTTGGCCATCAGCATGGCGGTCTGGACTGGCCCCGCAAAACCGGCCAGCACCCCGATCAGTGCAACGTGGCCCCCGACGCGGGTCGCCATCATCGACTGGTCGAGCGTGCCCGAACCGCCGATTTCAACCACGGTATCGACGCCCACGCCGCCGGTCAGTTCCAGCGCCTTCATCCCCCAGGCGGGGTTTTCCTTGTAGTTGATGAGGTCATCCGCGCCGAGCGCCTTCAGCCGCTCCAGCTTGGCGTCGGACGAGCTGGTCGCGATGACCCTCGCGCCCGCCGCCTTGGCGAATTGCAGGGCGAAGATGGATACCCCGCCGGTGCCTTGGATCAGCACCGTATCACCCGGCTTTACCGCGCCATCGACAAACAGTGCGCGCCATGCCGTCAGGCCCGCACACGTCAGCGTGGCGGCTTCGGCGGCGGAGTAGCCCACAGGGACGCGGGTGAACCAGTGCTGCGGGGTGACCACGACCTCCCGGGCATAGCCATCGATCCCGTCACCCGGCACGCGGGCGAACGAGGCGGACGGCACCGCCCCGTCCAGCCAGTCCGGGAAGAAGGTGGAGACGACCAGATCGCCCACCTTGAACTCGGTCACGCCGTCGCCAACGGCCTCGACCGTGCCCGCGCCGTCCGACATCGGGATGCGGCCTGCCTCGGTCGGGATCATGCCCGCCACGACCGCGAAGTCATGGAAGTTGAGCGAGGATGCGGCCAGCTTGACCCGGATTTCGCCGGGACCGGGCTGGCCGGGATCTTCGGCTGTGCCCGGCAACAGGGTTTCCAGGCTCGCCGGGGATCCGACGCGGACTACGGTAATGCTCATCTTATTCGGCTGCCTCCAGCATGGCGGCGCGCTGCGGCCCGCGGATCAATCCGCCGGGGGTCGCGCCCGTCCAGTTCCCATCCTCGAACGTGATAACGCCCGATTTGATGGTGGCGACATAGCCTTTGGCCCGTTGCAGCAGGCGCTTGCCGCCGGCGGGCAGGTCAAATGCCATCCACGGCTTGCCCAGTTGCAGGTTGTCGAAATCGATCACGTTGAGGTCGGCGACATAGCCCGGCGCGATCACGCCGCGATCGTCGAGGCCATAGAGCCGTGCGGTATCGAGGCACTGGCGCTTGACCGCGTGTTCCAGCGAGAGCCGCCCGCCGCGCTTGCGATCACGCACCCAGTGCTGAAGCATGAAGGTCGGGCTGGCCGCGTCGCAGATCGTGCCGCAATGCGCCCCGCCATCGGACAGCGAGTTCACGCAGTCGTCGCGGTTCTGCAATTCTTCAAGGAAATCAAGGTTTCCGTCAGCATAGTTGAGGATCGGCAGATAGATGAAGCCGGTGCCGTCATCCGCCGTCAGCAAGTCATAGGCGTATTCGTCGGCCGACTTGCCCGCCGCTGCGGCGCGGGCGGCGATGCTGGCGTCGGGGCCGGGTTCGTAATCGAAATCGGCGTCCATTTCGAACTGCGCGGCCCATCCTTCGGCGATCACGCGGTAGAGGTGGACGATGTCGCTTTCGGGGTAGACGTTGGCTTCGGACAGGACGCGAGCCTTGAACGCGGGGTCCTTGAGCCGGGCGACGGCCTGATCCCAGGGCAGCGTGTCGAGCTCGGTAATGCTGGGGCGGAAGCGGAACGGGTGGACCGTGCCGCGCCAGGCCATGATGATGCCGTTGCCGCGCAGCGCGATGGCGGCGACGATGTTCGCGCCGGTTGCGTTCTGGCGGTCCATCTCCGCGATCTGTTCGGACAGCGGCAGTTCCTTGGCGATGGATTGCAGCGCGGCGAAGGTGACGGGCAGGCCGGTTTCGCGGCTGATCGCGCCCATCCACTCAAACTCGTTCCATTCGCGCTTGAGGTCGCTGGCCAGTTCGAACACGCCGTGACCGACCTTGCCCATCGCGCGGCCGATGGCGATCAGTTCCTCGGCCGTGGCAGTGGTGCCGGGCACGACTTCGCCGTCGATCGACTTGTGGATCACCGTCCGGCTGGTGGAAAAGCCCAGCGCCCCGGCGCGCACGCCTTCCTCCACGATCTCGGCCATTTTCGCGATGTCGTCCTGGGTCGGGATCGCGCCCGGCTTTTCGCGGTCACCCAGCACATAGGCACGCACCGCGCCGTGCGGCACGTGGGTGCCGACATCGACCGTGCGCGGCAGGCGTTCCAGCGCGTCGAGGTATTCGGGGAAGGTTTCCCAGTCCCACTTCATCCCCTCGGCCAGCGCGGTGCCGGGAATGTCCTCCACCCCTTCCATCAACCCGATCAGCCATTCGTGGCGGTCCGGCGCGGCGGGGGCGAAGCCGACGCCGCAATTGCCCATCACCACCGTGGTCACCCCATGCCAGCTGGACGGGGCCATTTCCGAATCCCACGTGGCCTGGCCATCGTAATGGGTGTGGATATCGACCCAGCCGGGGGCAACGATCTTGCCATCCGCATCGATTTCGCGCGTGGCATCGCCGCGCACGGTGCCGACGGCGGCGATCAGCCCGTCCTTGACGGCAACGTCGCCGGCAAAGCGCGGGGCACCGGTGCCGTCAACGATCGTGCCATTGCGGATGATCAGGTCATAAGTGGCCATATCGAACTCTCCCGTCATGGCCGACTCTGCCGGGCGGCCATTTAACTGGGCGATTAAGCCATGGCTCGCCGCCCGTGGCAAGCACGGGTTTGTCAGTGAGGCGAACAGTTGGGCCGGGGCTATCGCCGCGCGGCGATCATGTCATCCACGTGGACGAATTTCTCGCGCGGGGCGCCGTCGCGGGCGCGCTGTTCTTCCGCGGCTTCGATCTTTTTCCAGTCGCGGAAAGTGACGACTTCCAGCCCGCGCGCGGCGGCCAGCGCATCGAAGCCGGGACGCCCCGCCTTGCCCGCGCCCGCGCCGATGTCCTCGGCGATCTTCTCGACAATGCCGAACCCGTCGGGGCGGTTGGTGCCGATCGTCCCGGACGGCCCGCGCCGGGCCCAGCCGACGCAGTACAGGCCGGGCAGGATGCGCCCTTCGTCGTTGGCAAAGCGGCCCGCACGTTCATCGAACGGGACATCGGGGATGCGCGAGGTCTGATAGCCGATGCAGCACACCACCAGGCTGGCGGGGATCACATAGGTCTCACCGGTGCCGATGGCGCGGCCGGCCTCGACCGTGGTGCGTTCCACCTCGATCCCTTCGACCTTGCCGGTGCCAAGGATCGCCCTGGGGCTGGCGAAAAAGTCGAATTCGATCTCGATCTGCGTGTCGGCATAGTGACTGGCGGGGATTGCGGCGAAGCTGCGCAAGTGGTTGACGGACTTGCGCATGCCGGGTTCCAGCAGCGCGTCCTCGCCCACCTCCGGCAGGTCCTGCGGATCGACCCGCGGCGCGGCGCGCGACAGGTGCGAGAGTTCACCCAGTTCCTTGGGCGTCATCATGATCTGGTGCGGCCCGCGCCGCCCCAGCACCACGATCCGGCGCAGTTTCGAGGTGTCCAGCACGTCGAGCGCATGGGCGACAATGTCGCTGCCATCGAATTCGGCGCGGGTCTTGGACAGGATGCGGGTCACGTCGAGCGCGACGTTGCCCATGCCGATCACCACCGCCGTATCGCCCGACAGATCCGGGTCGAGCGTGGCGAACTGGGGGTGGCCATTGTACCAGCCGACGAATGCGGCGCTGCCATAGACGCCGGGAAGGTCTTCACCGGGCAGGTCCATCTTGCGGTCGTGCGGTGCGCCGGTGGCCAGCACGACGGCGTCGTAGAGGTCCTGCAATTCGGGGATCGTCACATCCTGCCCGACCTTGACGTTGCCGACGAAGCGGACGTTGTCGGACAAAGCCGTGGCCTCGTAACGGCGCGATACGCCCTTGATCGACTGGTGATCGGGCGCCACGCCCGTGCGGATCAGCCCATAGGGCACCGGCAGCATGTCGAAGATGTCGACGCGAACGTCATCGCCCCACTGTTTCTGCGCGGCCTCGGCCGTGTAATACCCCGCGGGGCCCGAACCGATGATCGCGATGTGGCGCATTCAGGCTGCCTTTCTTTCCCCTGGATCGGGAGCGCCCAGGAACTCCCGGATGGTGGCGATGGTCTGATCCTGATGGCTGAGCATGAACAGGTGCCCGCCGCCCTCGAACACTTCGAGGCGGCTGTTGGGGATCAGGGTCTTCAGGATATGGCCGTTGGCCAGCGGCACGATCTGGTCCGCGTCGCCCATCATGATCAGCGTATCCTTTTTCAGGAACGGCAGGCCCGGCGCGCTGGTCCAGCCCAGCATGGCCAGCAGCTGATACATGTAACCGCGCGGGGAAGGGGGGGTGAGGCGGGCGATGTGTTCGCTCTTTTCACCGACCATTCCGCCGTAGAGCGTCTTGAAGTTCTTCGCCATGTAATCGTTGTCGATATAGCGGCGCGGGTTGGCCATCTTGGTCAGCGCGGCGGGGTTGCCGGGGACCATCAGCATTCCCGCGCTGGTCGCGATCAGCACTAGCCGTCGCACGAAATCGCCATGTTGCAGGGCGAAGTGCTGGGCCATGCCGCCGCCCCACGAGACGCCCATCAGGTCCACCTGCTCGGCGTTGAAGCGCTTGAGAAGTTCCTTCGTCTGCCAGGCCACGGTGAAGGCGTTGTAGGGGATCACCGGATCGGGCGAACCGCCGACGCCGGGCATGTCGTACATCATGAAGGGCCGGTCGGTCAGCGCTTCGGCCAGCGGGGCGACAGCCTCGATATTGGCGCCGATGCCGTTGAAGAACAGGATCGGCAGATGCTCGCTCTCCATGTCCCAGCGCCAGCGGGCGACGCGCAAGGTGCGTCCCCCCACCACTTCCATCGAGAATTCGCAGGTCAGTTGTTCGGTCAAGTCAGCAACCCTTATGCCTCGTCCAGCACATAGCGGCCGGGGGCGGGGTCCATCGGCGGGTGTTGCTTGCTGCCCAGCGAAGCGGGGGCCGCAATCAGCTTGCCTGCGCGATTTTTCACCCACTCCATCCAGAACGGCCACCAGCTTCCCGACACTTCCTCTGCCCCCTGAAGCCACTCGTCAACATCGGCGGGGGGATGGCCGGGCTTTTTAGACACATAATAGCGCGCCTTGGGGTTGCCCGGCGGGTTGAGGATCGCCTGCATGTGCCCGGCCTGGCTGAGCACGAACGTGACATCCTTTGACCCGAACAGCTGGGTTGAGCGATAGCACGCGCGCCAGGGGGTGATGTGATCGGTCGTTCCGCCCAGGATGAACAGGTCGCTTTTGACCTTGGACAGGTCGATCGGGTGGCCCGCCATTTCCACTTCACCCTGCTTGGTGAAGGCCAGCGTTTCGAACAGGTGCAGGAAATCGCCCATCAGCGTGGCCGAGAGGTTGGTCGCGTCCGCGTTCCAGAACAAGACGTCGAACGCGGGCGGATCATCGCCCATCAGGTAGTTGTTGATGACATAGTTCCAGATCAGGTCGTTCGGGCGCAGCCAGGCGAACCCGCGCGCCAGCGAATGCCCCTCGATCACGCCGGCCTTGGCCGCGCGGCGCTTGGCCAGCGCCAGCCCGTTTTCGGAAATCAGCGATCCGGCCTCGATGTCGTTCTGCTTGGGGTGCAGCACGGTGACCATGAAGGTCAGCGCGCCCAGCCGCGTGTCGCCATCCGCCGCCATCCTGCTGGCCAGGATCGCGCCGGTCTGCCCGCCGGAACAAGCCGAGGACACGTTGACCTTTTTCGCGCCGGTAATCTCGCACACCACGTCGATCGCCTTGCGGCAGGCGGCGATGTAATCGTCCATGCCCCAGTGCCCTTCGGCCTTGGTGGGGTTCTTCCAGCTGATGACGAAGCACTGGATGCCGTTGTCGACCTGCCATTTCACCACCGACTTTTCCGGCGACAGGTCGTTGATGTACATCTTGTTGATTTGCGGCGGAATTGTCAGCTGCGGGATGGCGTGGACCTGCTCCGTCGTCGGGGCATACTGGATCAGTTCCATGATCGCGTCGCGATAGACGACGCTGCCCTTGGACGTGGCGATGTTTTCGCCCAGCTTGAACGGCTTCTTGTCGACCTGGCTGACCATCCCCTTGTTGTTGACGATGTCGTTGTAGGCGTTCTTCAGCCCCTTGATGACCGACAGGCCGCCACTGTCGATCAGCCGCTTCTGCGCGGTGGGATTGCCGACCAGCGTGTTGGTGGGAGCCAGCCCGTCGATGATGATGTTGGCAATGAAATTGGCGCGGTCACGCTCCAGTTCGTCCAGCTGGAGTTCCTCCAGCCAGTGCTTCATCCCGCGCTGCACTGCCAGATAGTATTGCGCCCCGGCGCGGAAGAAGGGGTTGTAGCGCCACGCCGGGTCCATGAAGCGCTTGTCCTTGGGGTCTGGCGCCAGATCGGACTTGCCGGTCAGGATCTTGACCACGTCATCGCCGAAGGACTGCATGTGGCGGACGGTCCGGGCCGGATCGCTGGCGGTTTCGCGCAGCAGCAGCGCGACCGCGCCGACAAAGTCCTCTCTGGCGAGGCCGACCAGCGGCCCCAGCGCGGTGGTGGATTGCGCGGCTTCGTGTTCAAGCGGCGAACTGCCCTTGGCCATCCGGTATTCCCCCTAGTGGCTGGGTAACCGCGTTTTCTAACGCGGCTCCTCTGCCTTGTCATTGCCGCGATCATGCACCGGCTGACAGTGCTTGACAAGCCACGCTCCCGCGCCCTCCGAATGGTGCCTTACGGCGGACAAACTTGGTAAATTTAACGTTTTTTCAAACGCTGCAGCCCATGGTCGCTTCCCTATGGTCGCCACACCCGCCCGCCAGCCAGCCGCAGCGCCGCGCACACCCGTTGTGCGCGACCGTGCAGCCGCGCCGGGCAAACTGGCTGAAAGGCCGCGGGACAGCGGGGCTGGGCAGCCAGCCAAATCACCCCCGCGGCCAGCCCGGACGGCGCGTTCCGATCCGCGCAACCGGTCCAGCCGCAACGACGGGCTGCGCGATCTGATCGAGCCGAACTGGGTCCTGCTGGCCCCAGCCATGGCCGGGGCGCTGGTGCTGACCGGCATCGCGACGTTGAGCATCCCGCCGTTGCTCTCGGCGGTCCTGGCCCTGCTGGCTATCGCGATTACCGCCGCCACGCGGGTTGCGCTCAGGCTTGAACGGTCGCGCCTCGACACGGCGCGCCAGCGCTGGCTGCTGATGCTGGCCGTGGTGGGTGCGCCGATGGCGCTGTTCGGCTTTGCGATGGGTTCGTGGACCACCCGGATTGCAGGGCAATGGGATGGTACGCTGGGCATTCTGGTGATTATCGGCACGCTGGCGGCGCTGATTCTCAACCGCCGGGTGACAAGCATCATCACCGCGCAGGTCTCGCTATGGACCGGCACCGCGATTGTCTTTGGCGCTTCGGGGACGTATTTTTCGCTCGCGGTTGGCGCGCTGGTCGGCATCTACACCGCCTATCGCCAGGCCCGCGCCGATGCCGCCGCGGCCCGGATCGAGCGTGAACGCGAACGGGTGCAGCAGCGCGCCGAGCAGATTCTCTCGGACTTCGAGGAGACTGGCCAGGGCTGGTTCTGGGAAACGGATCGGCGCGGGGCGCTGACATATGTTTCGCCGATTGTGGCCCAGGTGCTTGGCAAGCAGCCGGGGTCATTGCTGGGACGCCCGTTCTCGACCTTGTTCACGGCCGATCCGCAGGGGCAGGAAAGCGAACGCACGCTGGCGTTTCACCTGACCGCGCGTTCGGCCTTCAGCGAACTGGGGCTGCGCGCCGCAACCCACGATGAGGAGCGCTGGTGGTCGCTGAACGGGCGACCAGTCTACGACAGCTACGGCAATTTCGTGGGCTTTCGCGGGTCCGGTCATGACCTGACCGAAAAGCGTCGCTCGCAGGAACACGCCTCGCGGCTCGCGCATTATGACTCGCTGACCGGTCTGGCGAACCGGCTGCAGATGGCCCAGACGCTCGAGAAGATCCTCACCGCGCCCAATCGCGAGCACCGCGCCTGCGCGGTGTTCCTGCTCGATCTCGACCGGTTCAAGCAGGTCAACGATACGATGGGGCATCCGGCGGGCGATGCCCTGCTCAAGCAGGTGGCGAGCCGGTTGGAGCGCGCGGTGGGGGAAACCGGGCGGGTCGGGCGGCTGGGCGGCGATGAGTTCCAGGTGATCCTGGCCGGTCATCACCGCCGCGAGGATCTGGCCGCGCTGGCCAAGCGGATCATTCACGACCTATCGGAGCCTTACTCGATCGAGGGGCATCGCGTTGTCATTGGCGCATCGGTGGGGATCGCCCTGTCTCCGGATGATGGCGTGACGTCCGAAGCGCTGATCCGCAACGCCGACCTTGCGCTCTATGCCGCCAAGGACGGCGGGCGCGGACGGCATCATTTCTATGCCGCCGACCTCCACAGCGATGCCGAGGAACGCCGCCTGCTGGAACAGGACCTGCGCGATGCGCTGACGCATGGCGGGCTGGAACTGCACTATCAGCCGGTGGTCCACACCGCGACCGAACGGATCACCGGGTTCGAGGCGCTGCTGCGCTGGCAGCATCCGACGCGCGGCTGGATGTCTCCGGCCAAGTTCATCCCGGTTGCCGAGGATACCGGCCTGATTGCGCAGATCGGGGAATGGGCGCTGCGCACGGCCTGTCATGACCTGGCGTCCTGGCCGGACAGCGTGCGCGTGGCGGTCAACGTTTCTCCGCTGCAATTTGCCAATCCGGCCTTGCCGGCGATCATCACCAACGCGCTGGCCGCGGCGCAGGTCGATCCGGCGCGGCTGGAGCTGGAAATCACCGAAAGCGTGTTCCTGAACGACGACGCGACGACCGACGCGATGTTCAAGGCGCTGAAGCGGGTTGGGGTGCGGCTGGCGCTGGACGATTTCGGCACCGGCTATTCCTCGCTCGGCTATCTGAAGAACGCGCCGTTCGACAAGATCAAGATTGACCAGAGCTTCGTGCGCGGGGCGACGATCGCGGGCAGCCGCAACGGGGCGATCATCGCCTCGATCGTCAGCCTGGCCGAAGCGCTGGGGATGGAAACGACCGCCGAGGGCGTCGAAACGCTGGACGAGCTGGACCTGGTGCGAATGCTGGGATGCAGCCACGTGCAGGGCTATATCTATGAAAAGCCGCTCAGCGTGGCAGTGGCGACCCAGCGGCTGATGACCGGGCTGACCGCGATCGCGCGCGGGCCGCGCGCCGCCCGGGCCGCGCGCCATACCATGCTGCGCAAGATCGTGCTCGACCACGGCGGACAGCAGTATCATGGCACGATCCGCAACATCTCCACCACCGGCGCGCTGGTGGAAGGGCTATGGAACGTCCCGCCGGGGACGATCTTCCGGATCATGTTGACCGATACCCAGGTGGTCACCGCGACGGCCCGCTGGTGCAACGAGGACCGCATGGGGATCGAGTTTTCCGCCCCGCTGGAAGTCGACGAAAGCGGCCGCATTGCCGCGCTGGCGCCGCCGTCCGAACGCCCCCGCCAGGGCACGCTGCGCCGCCGCGCGTAGGGCGCTTGTTCCGGCGGCACGATTGCTCCGGCGTATTAGGGAAAATGCAACCATGTCCGGTTATCCAATCGGAAGGGAATTTCATGCTCATCCGGGGGTAGCAAGCAGCACCGATCATGACTGAGGAAAAGGGCAGCACTTTCGGACGGTTCCGTTCCTTGCTTGGCAGCAAGGGCGATGAACGTGCTCGTCCGTCTGCTCGTCCCCTCGGCGATCAGGAAAGCCAGCACGCGCTGGACCTGATGCGTGATTACGAACGGTCCGGCATCGGCTGGTTCTGGTCCAGCGACAGCGAAGGCCGCATCACCTACCTGTCCGATTGCATCGCCCAGAAGATGGGCGTGGCGCCAGAGGAACTGCTTGGCCGCCCGGTGCAGTCACTGTTCGTGCTCGACCGGGATGAGGACGACACGATCGAGCGGACGCTGCCGCTGATCTTCAGCGCGCGCAAAACGTTCGTCGAACTGCCGGTGCGCGCCGCGCTGGAAGAGCACGAACTGTGGTGGTCGATTTCCGGCCGCCCGCAATTCGGCGCGGATGGCGCGTTTGCGGGGTATCACGGCAATGGCATCGACATCACGGCAACCCGCCAGAACCAGAAAGACGCCTCGCGTCTGGCGCAATACGATTCGCTGACCGGGCTGGCCAACCGCCACCGCATGGGCAAGCGGCTGAACGCCACGCTGACCGCCTACAAGGCCAGCAAGCGGGCCTGCGCGGTGATGATGATCGACCTCGACCGGTTCAAGCAGGTCAACGATACACTGGGCCATCCGGCGGGTGACGAACTGCTGAAACAGGTCGCGCAGCGCCTGCAGCGGGTCGTAACCGACAAGGGCTGCGAGATCGGCCGCCTGGGCGGTGACGAATTCCAGATCATGCTGCCCGACATCGACGACCGCGGGCGGCTGGGCGAAATTGCCAAGACGATCATCACGATGGTGTCGCAGCCCTATCAGATCGAGGGCAGCCGCTGCGTGATCGGCGCATCGGTCGGGATCGCCATTGCGCCTTACGACGGGATTGCCAGTGAGGACGTCGTTCGTTCGGCCGACCTTGCGCTCTATGCCTCGAAGGGAGGCGGGCGCGGCCAGTTCCGGTTCTACTCGTCGGACCTGCACAGCGAAGCCGAACGTCGCCGCCAGATCGAGGAAGACCTGCGCGATGCGCTGGCCAAGGGCCAGATGCGCGTGGTCTATCAGCCGATCGTCAGCACCGCGACCAACAAGGTCGTCACGCTGGAAGCATTCACCCGCTGGGAACACCCGGACATGGGGGATGTGCCGCCGTCGGTGTTCATTCCCATTGCCGAGGAATGCAACCTGATCGGCGCGCTGGGCGACTGGGTGCTGAAGCAGGCCTGCGTGGATGCCGCGCAATGGCCCGGCAGCGTCAAGGTTGCGGTCAACGTATCCGCCGCGCAGTTCACCAATCCCGGTTTCGCCTCCAGCGTGGCGCAGGCGCTGGCGCATTCGGAGCTGGCGCCGGAGCGGCTGGAACTGGAGCTGACCGAATCGATCTTCCTGGGTGACGAGTCCGCGACGCAGGAGATGTTCGCCCAGCTGAAGATGCTCGGCCTGCGCCTGGCGCTCGACGATTTCGGAACAGGGTATTCCTCGCTCGGCTACCTGCAGCATGCGCCGTTCGACAAGATCAAGATCGACAAGGGCTTCATCCGCGGGGTCACGCAGAAGGAAAGCCGCAATTCGGCGATCATCGCGGCCATCGTCAGCCTTGCCAACGCGCTCGACATGGACACCACCGCCGAGGGGATCGAGGCCCACGACGAGCTGGAAGCGATGCGCCGGCTGGGGGTCAAGCAGATTCAGGGCTATATCTATTCGGCCGCCGTCAGCTTCGAGGAAGTCTGCGAGGCGATGCTGAGCGGGGACTGGGTAATCGAACCCAGCGGCCCCAGCCATTATCGTCCGGAACGCCGCACCGTGCTGCGCAAGGTTGGCCTGATCCACGAAGATCACCGCTATGAAGCGACCATGCGCAACCTGTCGCGCACCGGCTGCATGGTCGAAGGGCTGCTGGACGTTCCGGTGGGAACGATGTTCGTCGTGGACTTCGGCGAAGGTCAGCTGTCCGTGGCCCGCGTGCGGCGCTCGGCAGGAGCCATGCAGGGGCTGGAATTCGAAGTCCCGCTGGTTGACGACGGGGCGGGGGGGCTGTGCACGCGCAACCGCGTCTCGCCCTATGTTCTCGCCCAGGCGGGGATGCCGCTGGCCGCATTGCCGGCAGGCCAGTATCCGATGCAATTGATGCAGCAGCCGGGAATGGCGCTGTCGCTGCCAAAGTTCGGGCAGATCGAGCCGAAGGGCAAGGGCATCCGCGCGGCCTGATACCGGCCGACTGCGCAAGGCTGCTGACAGGGCGCGCGCGCGCTGCTAACGGCGCTGCGGTGCCACTGCACCGCACCCTTATATAAAGATTCCCATGACCGACCTGGCCCAGATCCGCAATTTCAGCATCATCGCCCATATCGACCACGGCAAGTCCACGCTGGCCGACCGCCTGATTCAGTTCACGGGCGGCCTGTCGGAGCGCGAGATGAGCGCGCAGGTGCTCGATAACATGGATATCGAGAAAGAGCGCGGGATCACCATCAAGGCCCAGACCGTCCGCCTGAAGTACAAGGGCAAGGACGGTGTGGATTACGAGCTGAACCTGATGGATACGCCCGGCCACGTCGACTTCGCCTATGAAGTGTCGCGCAGCCTGGCCGCGTGCGAGGGCGCGCTGCTGGTGGTGGACGCCGCGCAGGGGGTGGAAGCGCAGACGCTCGCCAACGTGTACCAGTCGATCGAGCACGACCACGAGATCGTCCCCGTTATCAACAAGATCGACCTGCCCGCCGCCGATGCGGACAAGGTCAAGGCCGAGATCGAGGAGATCATCGGTCTGGACGCCAGCGACGCGGTGCTGACGTCGGCGAAGTCCGGCATCGGGATCGAGGACGTGCTGGATGCCGTCGTCGCCCGCATTCCTCCGCCCAAGGGTGATCGCACCGCGCCGCTGAAGGCCATGCTGGTCGACAGCTGGTACGACCCCTATCTGGGCGTGGTCATTCTGGTCCGCGTGATCGACGGCGTGATCAAGAAGGGCTTGCAGGTCAAGTTCATGGCCGGCGGAACCGAACACCTGATCGATCGCGTCGGGTGCTTTACGCCCAAGATCGAGCATCTGGATGAGCTGGGCCCCGGCCAGATCGGGTTCATCACCGCGCAGATCAAGGAAGTGGCGCAGGCCAAGGTGGGTGACACCATTACCACCGTCAAGCAGGGCGCGACGACCGCACTGCCGGGCTTCAAGGAAGTCCAGCCGGTGGTGTTCTGCGGGCTGTTCCCGGTCGATGCGGCGGACTTTGAAAAGCTGCGCGAATCCATCGGCAAGCTGCGGCTCAACGATGCCAGCTTCAGCTTTGAAATGGAAAGCAGCGCGGCGCTGGGGTTTGGCTTCCGCTGCGGGTTCCTGGGGCTGCTGCACCTGGAAATCATCCAGGAGCGGCTGAGCCGCGAATACGACCTGGACCTGATCACCACCGCGCCGTCGGTGGTCTATCGCATCCAGCTGCGCAAATCGAAGACCGACGACGCGCGCGAGATCATGCTGCACAACCCGGCGGATTATCCCGATCCCAGCCGGATCGAGCAGATCGACGAACCGTGGATCAAGGCGACGATCTATACGCCTGACGAATATCTCGGTTCGATCCTCAAGCTGTGCCAGGACCGGCGCGGCATCCAGACCGACCTGACCTATGTCGGCGGGCGCGCGCAGGTGTCGTACGAGTTGCCGCTCAACGAAGTGGTGTTCGATTTCTATGACCGGCTGAAGTCGATCAGCCGGGGCTATGCCAGCTTCGATTACGAACAGATCGGCCTGCGCGAAGGCGATCTCGTCAAGATGAGCATCCTCGTCAACAACGAGCCGGTCGATGCGCTGTCGATGATTGTTCACCGCGGCGTGGCCGAGGAACGCGGGCGGCACATGTGCGAACGCCTGAAGGACCTGATCCCGCGCCACCTGTTCAAGATTCCGATCCAGGCGGCGATCGGCGGCAAGGTCATCGCCCGCGAGACCATCGCCGCGATGCGCAAGGACGTGACCGCCAAGTGCTATGGCGGCGACATCAGCCGCAAGAAGAAGCTGCTGGAAAAGCAGAAGAAGGGTAAGGCCCGGATGCGTGAATACGGCAACGTCCAGATCCCGCAGGAAGCGTTCATCGCCGCGCTGCGGATGGGCGAGGAATAGCCCCGGGCTTGCCCCGCCGGGGTCAGAAGCTGGCGTTGAGTGTCAGGCTGGCGGTGTGATCGATCCGGTCGCGGCCGGTGCGCACGACATACTGGTTGAGGTAGCCCGGCTCGATCGTGAAGGTCTTGCCGGCAGGGATGGCCACGCCGGCGAAATTGCGCCACAGGCCTAGCCCGCCGCGCTGAAACGTCGTCTCGTTCAGGCCGACGAAGGGCTCGGTCCAGGCGATGGCGCGGACTTTTCCGGACAAGGGCGCGGACAGCCGCAATTGTTGGCGCATCCGCCAGCCGGTGCCGTCCCGTCCTTCCAGCCTCCGCTGCTCCAACCGGGTCCGGCCGGTCAGAGTCACACCCTTGCCATCGCCCAGCAGGCGGAACGACAATTGCTGGAAAATCCGGTGTTCGTGGGTTCTGACCGGGCCGGTCGGATCGGTCATGACATAGGCATAGCCGAGGTAGGCGGTGGTCGTCGGGTCGATCCGGTAGCCGATGGCCGGGCGGACCAGCAACTGGCCAAGCCGCGACGCATCGTCGGTGAAGCGCTCCTGCGCCTCAAGCCACAGCACTATGCTCCCGCCGAGGTCCACCGTCGCCGTCTGGGCGAGCCAGATGTTCGCATCCTCCTCTGCCGCCAACGCGGGGTTCGGCGGCAAGAGCAGGGAAAGGGCACCGGCCAGCGCGGTTGTGGTGCGAAACATCCGGCTCTCTCCCCGATCAGAAGCGGTAGCTCAGGCCGCCGCTCACCACCCACGGATCCAGCGAGTGCCGAGTCTGCAGGGCCAGGGTGTTACCGGCGTAGAAGCTGGCGGTCGTGTCCACGAAGTAACGCTTGGCATCCAGGCTGAAGCCCAGCCCCTTGTCGTTGAGCGGGATATCCATCCCGGCCTGCAGGGCAACGCCGAAGCTGTCGGACAGGTTGACGCGGGTGGCGCCAAGCGCCGCCGCATCCGCGCCGACACCTTCGCTGAAGATGAAGAAGCGCGTTGGTCCGGCGCCGATGTAGGGTTTCACGCCGCCGAGGTCGAAGTGGTACTTCAGGGTGATCGTGGCCGGCAGGATGATCGCGTCGTTGACCAGCGAAGCGCCGGCCAGCGGGCCCTTGCCGGAAACGTCATGCGGCGTGACGCAGCAGATCGTCTCGACCGAGAAATTGGGCGAGAAGAAATATTCGACCGCCAGCGTCGGCACGACCGAATCGCTGGCCTGGCTGTTGCTGGTGGCGGGGGCGCCGATCAGGTTGGTGCGCACTTCGGTGATTTCGCCGGACGGCAGGACGCCGGTGGCGAAAGCCTTGACCTGCAGGCTGCCGTCGGTGCTGCCCGCGATGGCAGGCGTGGCAAAGGCAAGGGTGGCGGCAGCCGCAAGGGCGGTGGCAAGGGTCTTGGTCATGAGGAGGTTCTCACAGGTTCGGGGGCTGACGGCGGGGAACAGGCGGTTGCCGTGGAGGGGTCGGCAACCGCCTGCCGCGACCACCTGGTTACTTCGCGCTGTAGGGCAGCGAGGAGTGATGGAGCACGATCTTGAGGTTGCCGTCCGCGCCGCGGGTCCAGCCCCAGGTCTTGTCGACCATGGTCATGTTGCCCTTGGTATCCCACATCGAGACGTTGCCCATCGAAATGGCCGAATTGCCGGTGATCACGATCCCGGCGTTCTTGGCTTCGCACTTGCGCCAGCCCTTGAGCGCGAAGCCGGTGTCGCCGGGGTAAGTCCGGTCACCGCCGACGAAGTAGGCCAGCGCGCCATCGCGCGTCGTCCGGAAGGTCTGCGGAGCGGTGGTCAGGGTCGGCTTGAACAGCACCGGGCCCATGCCATAGCCATAGGCGCTGTCGATGATCTGGCCGGCCAGGGTCTTGGCGGCGGCATGGCCCTTGGTGTCATGCTCGGTCGCGATGGCGACCAGTGCGCCGCACCAAGCCTTTTGCGCAGCCTCGACTTCGGCCTGGGTGATCGGGGCGTAGATTGCGGTGGCCTTGGCGCCGTGGTCGTGGGCGAAAGCCGGCGTGGCAACCGCCACCACTGGCAGCAGGGCGGCAACAGCGGCGCTGCGGATCTTGAAGCTCTTCATCAAAGGCACTCCTGCTAAGCGAAACTTGCATTGTGATCGCCTGGGCTGCGGCGAAGGGGCCGCTGACCATGCGTCCCGAACTAGGTATTCGGCCGAGGGGTGGGCTGGAATTGGCCGCATGGCAGGCTGCGCGGCCTAGGCCGGACGGCCTATGCAGTTTGCGGGGCAGGCTTTAGAAGGGCCTGATGCAAGGTGGAAATCCGGCCCTGGCCCCGGAGGTCGAGACTGTCGCGGAACTGCGCGAACTGTATCGCGCGGCGGAAGCGCGGGCGGCCCGGTTGCGGCTGCTGTCCACGACTGGCCGCCAGCTCGCCATGGCAGAGGCCGTGACGATCGAGCCGATCATGCAGGGCTGTGCGGACCGGATTGCCTATTTCCTGGGGCAGCGCGGCGGCGCGGTGCTGGCTCCCGGGGCTGCCGGACTGCCGATCCCCGCGCCGGGCAGTGAGGGGCGGATCCTTGCCATCCTGGCGGTCGAAGGGCTGGCGGGGCTTGAGGACATTTCCGACCCAGAGGACCGCGAGGCGGTGCGCCTGCAGCTGGAGATGATGGGCGCAACGATCGATCGCATCACGCGCGAACGCGAATTGCAGGAGCGCGAGGCGCGGCTGGAATTCGTCGTCGGTCGGCTCTTTTCGGCGCAGGAAGAGGAGCGCCGCCGCGTCAGCCATGAATTGCACGATGGCGTGGCGCAAACCGCCACGGCGTTGGCCCGGCTGCTCGAAGGCGCTGACAGCGCGGCCAGCCGCCCCAAGCTGGCCGGCATCGCCCGCGATCTGGTGGGCGAACTGCGCGCCGTGATCCGCGGGCTGCGTCCGACGATCCTCGACGATCTGGGGCTGGAAGCCGGTTTGCGGGCCCTGGCCGATGCGCTGGAGGCGGAAGGATACCGGGTGGACGTGACCATCTCCAGCGATGTCACGCAGTGGCCCGGCCATATCGAAACGGCGCTCTATCGCGTGGCGCAGGAGGCGCTGAGCAATATTCGCAAGCATGCGGGTGGCCCGTGCGCTGTTACCCTGGAACTGTCTGCCCGCCGGGAAGCGGCCGCTCCGTTCCTGCGGATCGCGGATCAGGGGCAGGGCGCCCGCGCGGGCGGCAGCGCCGACCGGCTGCACTTCGGCGTGGACGTAATGCGTGAACGGATGGCCTCGATCGGTGGCGCGCTGGAATGGCGCGCTGCGCCCGGTGGCGGGGTGACGGTTCTTGCCACCTTTCCGAAAGTCGCCTGACGATGACCGTGCGGATCCTGATCGTCGATGATCACCAGCTCGCCCGCGAGGGCCTGAAGGCCGTGCTGTCGGACGATGGGTTTGAAGTGGTGGGCGAGGCGGCCAGCGGTGAAGAGGCCGTGGCGCTGGTCGAACGATTGAAGCCCGACGTGGTGCTGATGGACGTTCGCCTGGGGGGCGGGATCGACGGACTGGAGGCAACGCGCCGGATTGCCGCGCTGGGCTTGCCAAGCCGGGTCATCATGCTGTCCCTGCACGATATGCCAGCCTATGTCCGCGAGGCGCTTGCGGCGGGGGCCGGGGGTTATGTCCTGAAGGACGCATCGACGGCGGAACTGCGTGGGGCGGTGGGGCAGGTCATGGCCGGGCAGAGCGTGATCCCGCTGGGCCTGATCAACGCGGTAATGCGTGAGGGCGCGCGCGATCCGCGGCCAAGCGATCTGCTGGGATCGCTGACCACCCGCGAGCGGGAAGTGCTGGGTCTGGTGGCCGAAGGGCGGACGAACAAGGAAATCGCCCGGCACCTCGCGGTCAGCCCGGCCACGATCAAGGCCCATGTCGAACGGATCATCGCCAAGCTGGGCGTGGCCGACCGCACGCAGGCCGCCGTGCTGGTCACGCGGGCCGGGCTGGGGGCGGACAGCGCATGAACCGGGCTGGTTCCAGCCGCAAGATGACCCGCTTCTGGGCGGATCGCCGCCTGGCCTTCAAGGGGCTGGTGGTGATCGCCCTGCCGCTGGCGATCCTGCTGGGCGCGCTGGTTTCGCTGTACATTGCCAGCAATGCCGAAGTCCGCGCCGAAAACGACGTGCGCCGCGCCTTTGCAATCCAGCGCGATACCTATCAGGTCCACGCGCTGCTGGCCGAGGCGGCGGCCGGTGTGCGCGGCTATGCCCTGAACGGGCAGGAACGCTTCCTTGAGCCCTACCGCAAGGCCGAAGCGGACCTGCCGCAGACCATGCAGCGGCTCGACGCGGCGATCCGTGACCGCGAAGTGCGCGAGCGCTTCAACCGGATCAACGAACTGGCGGTGCGCAAGCGGGAAGGGCTGAAGACGATCGTCGAACTGGCGCGGCAGGGCAATCGAGCCGCCATCGCGCCCGCGCTGGTGTCCAACAAGATCGTGCTGGATGCGATGCGCCAGGAAATCGAGCTGATCCAGCGCCGCGAAGGCGTGCTGCTTGATCAGCGGCAGGCGCGGGTCGATGACGTGCGCGGGCGCTTCCTGTTGCTCACGGCCATCAGCGCGGTCGTCGGGTTGCTGGGCAGCCTGGCGGCGGTCTACCTGTTCTCCACCGGGATCGTCCGCCGGGTGCAGGTGCTGGAGGCCAACGCGGAGCTGCTTGCGCGCGGCGAGGCTTTGACCGCCTTGCCCGAGGATGCCGACGAGATCGGCCGCCTCGCCCAGCGGCTGGCCCGGGCCAGCGCGCTGCTGCGCGGCCGCGAGCAGGCCCTGCGCGAGAGCGAGGAGCGCTTCCGTCTCGTGATCGAGGAAGTGCGTGATTACGGCATTTTCGCGCTCGATCCCGATGGTATCGTCACGTCGTGGAACCTCGGTGCCCAGCGGATCAAGGGGTGGGAGGCAGAGGAAATTCTGGGCCACCATTTCAGCCGGTTCTACCCGGAGGACACCCGCGGCCATCTGCCCGCGCGGATGCTGGAACGCGCGCGCCGCGAAGGCACGGCCGAGGACGAGGGCTGGCGGCTGCGCAAGGATGGCAGCCATTTCTGGGCCAACGTGGTGATCACTGCCCTGCATGACGAGCACGGCGAGCTGCGCGGCTTTGCCAAGGTTACCCGCGACATGACCGAACGGCGGCGCTCTGAAGAGGCGCTGCGCGTCGCGCGGGAAGAGGCCATCGCGGCCAACCTGGCGAAAAGCGAGTTCCTGTCGCGCACCAGCCACGAATTGCGCACGCCGATGTCGGCGATCCTGGGCTTCGGGCAATTGCTGGAACTGGACGAGGAACAGCTCGAGCCGCGCCAGCGCGAGGCGCTGAGCCAGATCATGAAGGCCGGTCGGCACCTGCTGTCGCTGATCAACGACCTGCTCGACATTTCGAGCATCGAATCCGGCGGGGCCGAACTGAACCTGACGCAGATCGAACTGGGCGAGCTGCTGCAGGAAGTGCACGACCTCGCCGGGCCGATCGTCGCGGCGGCCGGCCTGCGCTTCATGCTGGAAGCCCCCGAACAGCCGCTCGTCGCATGGGCCGATCGCCGCCGGGTTACCCAGGTCATGCTCAACCTGGTATCCAATGCGGCCAAGTACAATCGCACCGGCAGCATGGTGCGACTGGCCTGCGTCGCCAGCGGGCGCGACATCCGGGTCGAGGTCGAGGACGATGGCGCCGGGGTTGCCAGCGGCGAGGTCCAGCGTCTGTTCACGCCGTTCGACCGGCTGGGCCAGCAGAACCGGGCCAAGGTGGATGGCACCGGCCTGGGGCTGGCCCTGTCCAAGCGGCTGGTCGAATCGATGGGCGGGCAGATCGGTTACGAGGCACCGGAGCAGGGCGCCCGGTTCTGGTTCACGCTGCCGGGCTATCAGGCCGGGCGCGGTGGCATTGCAAAGGCAGGAACGCAGACAGCATGAGCGCAAGCCTGATCGACGGCGCGGAAATCCGCGGACGCCGGATCCTGATCATCGATGACGAAGACGCCAATGTCCTGCTGCTGGCAAGCGTGCTGGAGCGCGAAGGCTATGCCGACATCCATGCGATCACCGATCCGACCCAGGCGCTGGAAGCCTATGTCCGGTTGGCCCCGGACATCGTCCTGCTCGACCTGATGATGCCCGAAGTCGACGGCTTTCAATTGCTGGAAGCATTCAAGCGCCACGACCGCGCGGATGAGTTCCGGCCGGTGCTGGTCCTGACCGCAGACAGCACCATCGCCGCGCGCCGCCGTGCCCTGGCGCTCGGGGCCAAGGACTTTGTCTCGAAACCCTTCGATGTGATCGAAATCGCGCTGAGGATCGCCAACTTGCTGGAAACCCGCATTCTCTATCAACGCCTGGGCGCCCGCGCAGACCGCCCCTGACCAGACACACAACAGTTCAGGGGTCCGCCTTCCGGCGGATCGGCACAGGTTCCTGCGGGGATGATACGCTGGCGGCGTGGCGGAGAGGGTGGGATTCGAACCCACGGTACGGTTACCCGTACACCGCATTTCGAGTGCGGCGCATTCGACCTCTCTGCCACCTCTCCGCG